>Ga0307505_10000217_pt1 | contig 70360 bp, 52 predicted proteins | sample 23_S_MG_FD_202183 | JGI IMG/M metagenome (GOLD analysis project Ga0307505, IMG submission 202183) | Soil microbial communities from Populus trichocarpa stands in riparian zone in the Pacific Northwest, United States - 23_S | ecosystem: Environmental > Terrestrial > Soil > Riparian zone > Trees... | reverse complement strand
ACATCACGTGCGCACGTTCTCAGATTAGATCTGGCAAAACTTGTAGCTCGGCATACAGCGGTTCTTGGTTCAACAGGCTCCGGCAAATCAAGCACGGTCGCAAGAATAATTCAATCGATCTTGCAGCAGGGATACCAAAGAGCAAACATCGTCATAATCGATCCCCATGGCGAGTACTCGGCTGCATTTGAAGATAAAGCTAGCGTGATGTCGTTTGATGGTGAAGGCGCTGCGGCATTGTCTATTCCATATTGGTCACTTGGGTTGGACGACGTGCTCAGAGCTTACATGGGTGGAGGGTCCATCAACCTCATCATTCGCAGCAAAGTAAACGATCTGATACTTGAGGCCCGAAAAAAGTTTCTTCAAGCAGCAAAATGGCCAGCTCCTTCTCCCGAAGACATCACTGTTGATACTCCCATTCCATACGATATTAGAGACGTTTGGTACGCGCTTGATTTCTTGAACCGCGCAACCACTAAAGGAAACAAGGCCTCCGATGATTACGCGATAAAAAATGCCGGAAGTGCTCAGGCCTTGGTCCAAGCTGAGTTTCAGCCGTATGCCGCCGGCGGTCCTTTTAAGAACAACGTTTATGGTCAGTACAGCCCGCTTCCAGACAGAATGCTCGTACGACTCAAGGATCCCAGATTCCGATTCCTATCCAGAGAGTTTCCGGACCCTGCTGCTCCCGATCCACTGCCGGATTGTCTTGCCAGCTGGTTGGGAGGAGATCGACCCATTTCTGTGCTCAATTTCAGCGGAGTGCCTTCAGAGGCTGCAGACGTCGCCATTGGTGCAGTGTTGAATTTGCTGTTTGAAATTGCTGTTGCCTGTCCGCCAGACAAAGGTATTGGTCGAGCAAGACCAATGCTGGTAGTCATGGAAGAAGCGCACAGATTTATTGGTGAGAAAGTTTCGGACACTGCTGGCGCGGCCAAAAATGCAAGCGAACGAATTGCGCGCGAAGGAAGAAAGTATGGCTTGGGTTTAATGGTTGTTAGCCAAAGGCCAGCCGAGTTGTCTGAAACAGCGCTTTCTCAATGCGGAACGTTTGTTTCAATGCGGCTCACGAATTCAGGGGATCAAAACAGAATCAAATCTGCATTACCGGATACTGTTGCTAACTTAGCTGAAGCGCTGCCATCGCTGCGTACGGGTGAGGCTCTCGTCACGGGTGAAGCCATAACCCTCCCAAGTAGAGTTTTGATTGATAGACCGCAGCCTCAACCGTCAGCAACGGATCCAACTCTCGGTGCTTGGTCGGGAGGGCGAACAGACAACGACGTAGTCGGAGCTGTCGCTCGCTGGAGGGGAATACAGGATCATGGAGGTGATGTGAATGGTTGACATGTTTCCGGTTGTATCTACGAGGATCAGTGAGATGGGTTATGCGGCTGATACAGCGACCGTTTACGTACGCTTCACGGACGGAGTCTCCTGGTGCTACATGAATGTTCCTGTAGACGTGTGGGAGCAATTTGTCGCTTCGGGTTCAAAGGGTGGTTTCATTCACGAAACGCTTGATGCCTATCCGAATGGACCGGCAGGAATTTAAGCTCCAGAACTCCCACGCCTCACAACCTCAACCGAACAATGCGCGCGCGCCGCGACGGCGGATGAAACACTGCCCAACAACAAGCGATCGATGCCTCTGGTTCCCTTTGCACCGACAAAGATACCATCGGCGCCCCACGTATGAGCTTCGTCGAGAATGGCGTCTGCTGGATTGCCGCGTCTGATTAGGACCTCCGCATGAAATCCCGCCTTGCGAAGTCGCTCCGCGACCGGCTCAAAAACCTCACGCACCTGACCCCAGTTAATTTCATCCGCAACTTCAATCCACTTCACGGCCGATCCTGATTCAGGATTGATGGGCATCACCGTGTCGACCACAGTCAACAAACCGACCTCGGTCCCTTTAGGCCAATGCCGGTTACAAACCGCGTCCACGACCGCGTCAGAATCTGTAGAATTGTCCGTACCGATCAAAAGCCGCAGCGGTTTGCCAGAATCCTTGTTCAAACTGCGCGCAATACGCACCGAACAGCGCGCCTCGTACAAGACTCGTTGCGATATGCTCCCGAGTATTAACCGTCCGCCAAAAACAGAGTGCCCACGCGCGCCCATGATAATCAGATCGGGGTTCCACTCTTCGGCCCGTTTTATGAGCGCCCAGGCTGGCGAGTCGGCTTCTGCCTGATAAGCGACTCGCCAGTCTGGAAACATCGACGCAATCCGTTCACTCGCACCCTTCGCCAAATCCGACATCTGGTCCAGCTTGTGACGCGCACGTTCGTCCGCACGCCGGATACCTTCCGGCAGGTAAACGGGAGACGTGTCTTCAACCACTCCATCTACCGCCAGCGGAACAAAAACGTCCGCCACCGACATGACTAACACTTCCGTCTCCAGCGCCAATCCGGCGTGTGGCAAATCTGCGAGTGCCGCATCAGCGGCTTCGGAACCGTCGTAAGCAATGAGAATCTTCATTAACTGGTCCACCTGGTTAAGGTCTAATCGCAACCTTCATCACACCATCGAGTCGCTCGCCAAACAAGTCATAAGCTTCCGCTATGTTGTCCAGCGAGAACGTGTGTGTCAGCAGCGGCGTCAGATCCACGCGCCCATGACGAACAACTTCCATCAACCTGCGCATGCGCTCTTTGCCACCCGGACAAAGCGTCGTCACGATCCGGTGATCGCCGATACCCGCCGCAAATGCCTCATACGGAATTTGCAGCTTGCCGGAATATACACCAAGATTCGACAACGTTCCCGCCGGGCGCAGACAACGGAGCGCGCTCTGGAACGTCTGTTGTGTTCCGAGTGCCTCAATCGCGACGTCGGCGCCGCCATCGGTAAGGCGTTTTACTTCCGCCACTACATCGACATCACGATAGTCGAGCGTGACGTGCGGGGTATTACGCAGTCGACTTGAAATTTCACACAGATAACTTAGCGGCGCACACGATTGGCTTCGCGCCCGGATCAGCGAGATCGAGCAGGCCGCGAAGACGATGAACGATCTCGAGGCGGTTGTTGGTGTGATGGACTACGGCGTAACTGGCTGGGCGTAAGACGCCTCGGGGGCTTTGTGTTCCGCGGCTAGGAAACGGTGAGCGGCACCTGCGAGTACGGCCCCGGCAATGGGCGCGACCCAGAACAACCACAACTGCCTGAGCGCCCAGCCTCCGACAAAAATCGCTGGACCAGTGCTGCGCGCCGGATTGACCGAAGTGTTTGTAACCGGAATCACGACCAAATGGATCAACGTTAAAGCCAACCCGATCGCCATGCCTGCAGAGGCTTGATGCGCAAGCTTGTCAGTGGCTCCCAGGATGACGATTAAAAAGAAAAACGTAAACACTACCTCCGCGATCAACCCCGCGACGAGCGAATAACCACCCGGCGAATGCTCAGCGTAACCATTCGCAGCAAACCCGGCAGTGACATCGAATCCGGCTTTGCCACTAGCAATGAGATAAAGAACTCCAGCGGCAACAATCGCTCCCACAACCTGCGCCACTATGTAAGGAATTACGTCCTTCGCAGCATGACGACCTGCTGTACACAGTCCAATAGTTACCGCGGGATTGAAGTGCCCGCCGGAAACATGGCCCACCGCGTATGCCATCGTCAACACCGTGAGACCAAACGCGAGCGACACGCCAAGCAAGCCGATGCCGACCTGAGGAAACGCCGCTGCCAGCACCGCACTTCCGCAACCACCGAGCACCAGCCAGAGCGTTCCTAAAAATTCCGCGGTCAACCGTTGTGAAAGCGAGTATTCCCTCATGTTGTATTCCTCTCTTTTCAGCTTGCCTGAGAAGTACATTCACAGCCACAAAAAGCACCAGAGGCACAAGTCTGTTCACAAAATCCTTTTGTGCTTTTTGTGCTTCTTTGTGGCGCTTTCCGAAACTTGTGATGGGCCGAAGCTTACCACCCTAGTTCGCCTCTCTTCGGCCCATCTCTCTGAGGTAACCTGCCGGCGCTCCCCGTCCTCCTGTCCCCGAGGAGTGCTGGCCGCCCTCAGTTTGGGTGTACGTCACGCACCAAACGTACACCACACAGTCGATCGTCACATCACAGCGAATGACAAAACCTGCGCCCGGCCAAAACTTCACTTACCGCGAACAACAGATCCCCCGCAATTCTCGCTTTCGTAACGTAGCCTTCCGCGCCTGTCGCGAAAGCCGCGGTCTGGAAATCGAAATCCTCGTGCAACGTCACAAACACGATCCGGATCTTCGAGTCGCGCTGCTTTATTCGTTGAGCGACTTCTATCCCACTCATCTTCGGCATCGAGATATCGAGAATGCAAAGATCCGGTTTCAAACGATCGACGGCTTCCAAAAACGCCGGCCCGTCACCAACCGCCCCTAATACTTCAAACTGCCGGCTCAACAAGCGCACAATCAGATTACGTACTTCCTCATGATCATCCGCCACTAGAATACGAGCGCCGGCCAACTCGAGCTCCTTCGTCGGAACGTGAGGATCGTCCCTTTGCCATAGTTCTTAAACAACGCGGGACCATCCTAAAGAGCTCGCACCGGAAACAGAACTGGCAAAAGTTACAGGTCAGCCAATAATTCAACCGGCACTAGGCCGCGGCTACTATCGAGCTGCGCATCGCATACTCGATCAGCTCCGCATTACTTCTGATTTGGAGGTGCTCCATCATCGTGTACTTGTGGAAGGCAACGGTGCGTGGAGAAACATTGAGGACAAAAGCGACCTCTTTCATCGAGCGCCCTTCCGCCAAAAGCTGTAGCACCTCTTTCTGCCGCAGCGTCAACGGACTAGTGCTCTTTCGCAATTTGAAATTCTGGATGAAAGAACCGTCCATTCCTTTAGTCATCAACGGCGTGATGTAATAGCCGCCTCTCACCACCTCACGAATGGCGTTCTGCAACTCAGCCGCAGCCGAATTCTTGAGCAAATAGGCCGACGCGCCCAAGCGGAAAGCGTGGCCGGCCATGTCAGGATCGTGGTTCATCGTGAGGTAAACGAGCTTCACCAGCGGCATTGCCTGTTTAAGCCGTTCGCCTGCATTGAGGCCGTTCATGTTCGGCATGGCGATATCGAGAACGATGACGTTGGGGTTGAGAGCCTGCGCACCTTCCATCAAGGCGCGCCCATCAGCAAATATGCCGACAACTTCAAATTCCGGCTCCAGCAAATTCTTTAACGCGTCAAGAATTAGAGTGTGATCATCTGCGAGAATGACACGGGGGCGTCTCATATTTCCTCTCCCTTCAGCTCTGACAAGCTATTCGTCGTGTGATTTTGGGTAAATCGTTTTCACCGAGGACTCGGCTTGTAACTTCAAGGGAACCGAGACCTCAATGCGAGTACCACGCAGCGGTTTCGAGCAGACGTTAATCCTGCCGCCGACGAGGTGAAGACGTTCCTTCATGCTAATGAAGCCCAGACCTCTCTCCATCGAATCTGAGTCGGTGTTGAAACCACACCCATTGTCAGAAACGAGCAGGCGAATGGCGCTTCGAGTTTTGGTCAATACCACCCGGACAGACTGTGCCTGACTGTGCTTCACACAGTTGCGCAGACTCTCCTGCGCAATGCGAAAGAGACACAGTGTTGTGTCTTTATCAACCGTGGCGGGGAAACCCGTTTGATAAAACTCGACGTTGAGCTTTTCGCTTTCGTTAAGCTCTGCGCAGAGGCTCTTGATCGCGGCGGCCAGTCCCAGGTGGTCTAACTTCGCGGGATGAAGCTTGTAAGAAAGCCGGTGAATCTCCGCTGCCAGTTCCTGCGCCTGCGTCTTTAGACGTTCCACACTGCGCCGAGAAAGCGAGTTTTCCATTTTCTTGCCAAGCTGCTCCAACTCGATGCACAGAACGGCGAGCCGCTGATTGAAATCGTCGTGCAGTTCGCGGGCGACTCTACGCCGCTCCTCCTCCTGCGCGGCGATTAACCGGCCACCTAGATCCCTTAAAGCCTCTTCCGTACGCTTCCGGTCAGAAATGTCGATTATGAAACCGTGCAGTTTCGTAGCTCCGTCGCCCTGCGAACTCACACTGACCAGGTTCTGCACCCAAACCAACCGGCCATCCTTCGCCCACAGGCGAAAAGTGAGATCGAAGTGGTTTGCAACCCGCACTTGCTTTTGATATGCCGCGGGAACCCAATGCAGATCGTCCGAGTGCAAATGAGAAACGAGGAAATTCGGCTCGTACCAGGCCGCTACCGGATAGCCCAACATCTCCACTGCATGATCACTTACATAGGTGAACCGCTGTCCCTCGAGTTCGCCTTTCCACGACATGATGCGGTTTCCGAGAAGCTCAATCAGACGTTCTTTACTATCCCTGAAATCCTCCTGAACTTGTGGCAGTTCTTCGCGAGTTACCAGGACGCGGAAAGTTGAGTCCGAGAGATTGAGTCGTGCGGCGTGGACAATAAACGGCCGGCGCTCGATCAATGCGTCGAAATAATACCGGCGATGAAATTCCTTTTCTTCACCAAACAGTATGTGTTGAACGTCGTCGGCCAAAGTGACACCGGCCCCTTCATCCGATTCAGATTGGGTGAATCTGCGACAGCTATCAAAGTACGTCGAACCGGCGCCGGTGTTTTCGACCTCTTCGAAACAACTCCAGGCTCTACTCGCATAAATGAGCGAACCTGTTTCATCAAGGACTGCGACGTTGGAAATACAAGCGTCCACAATTGCCCATAACAGGTCATCCGGTGAGTGTTTGTTAGCCCGGAAGATCGGCTTTACTACTTTCTTGGCAGAACTTGAAAGCATAGTGTTGTCCACTTCACGGTACGTCGAGGTGCGAAGTGACGCTGGCCTTTGAATCGATGCTGCGCGCACTCAACACCGTTATCGCTCCCCGAAGCACCGCAAAATCATCCGACCCGAAGTAGTTGTTCAAATCCGTTTCCGTATCCCACTCGCTCACGAGCAAGGTCGAATTCTCGTCGGCGGCGTCAAGATAGAAATCAAAGGTGCGACAACCTTGAGAGCGCTTGCTTGGTTCGAGCAGACGACCGATCGTTTGTAGAAACTCCGTGCGCTTCTCCGGAGGAACGGTAATCCTGGTGGTGTTCACAATCATCTACGTCTCCGCTACCGACACGAATAGCCTGACGAGCCGCACACTACGCATTTCAATCTCGTGATGTCTGGTTGATGAAAGACTTCCGGCAACAACTAAGGGGCGATACTTGTGATGCTGGTAGCCTTTACTTAGCAAGAGGTGTGCACAAAGTTACCGCCACGAGAAGAACCTTCGTTTTTGGGCTGTATTTACTGAGGTTTTTGTTCGCTTACGTCCTGAAGGAGTCTTTCGTCTTGCCTAAGCCGTGGCCGTGGTATTTCGCGGAAACTGTGAAACTACGTGGAGGAAAATTTAGTTCGTGGTCGTGGTACTGCGTGGCTCTTCATTCGCTGCGCCCACAAAGGTGGACCGCCGCCGCTGTATTCCGAGCTTGAGCATTCGGGTGCGAAGAGTACTCGGATTCAATCCAAGAACCGTTGCTGCTCCACTCTTGCCCTCAATTCGCCAACCGGTTTTTTCCAGCGTGCGAATGATGTAATCGCGTTCGACCTCTTCCAGTGTCTGCGTGGTCCCTGGCTCACTAACAACCGGTTCCCATTGATCAACAAGTTGAAGCACGCTCCCCTGAGTATGGATAACCGCGCGCTCGATCACGTTGGCCAACTCTCGCACGTTGCCGGGCCAGGAGTGAACTTCCAAACTCTGCACCGCTCGCGGCGAGACCGATGAGATTCTCTTGCCGGATTTCTTCGCGTAGATGCCCGTGAAGTGCTCCACCAGGAGTGGGATGTCTTCCCGGCGTTGCCGCAAGGGAGGCATAGTGATCGGATAGACGTTCAGCCGATACCAGAGATCTTCGCGGAAGGCGCCCTTTTCGACCTCGAGTGTTAAATTGCGGTTCGTGGCGGCGATGATCCGGACGTCGACCTTTATGGTTTTGGTGCCGCCGATTCTCTCAAACTCGTTTTCCTGAATAACGCGCAACAACTTCACTTGCAGTTCGGGCGGCAGCTCGCCGATTTCGTCGAGAAAGATCGTGCCGCCGTTTGCCAGTTCAAAACGTCCCTGTTTGCGCGCGATAGCTCCGGTAAACGCTCCTTTTTCGTGACCAAACAACTCGCTTTCGATCAGCGTCGGCGACAGGGCGCCGCAGTTCACCTTTATTAAAGGTTTGTCTTTTCGAGAGCTCGCGCCGTGAATCGCGCGCGCAACCAGTTCCTTACCGGTTCCAGTTTCGCCGGTGATGAGCACGGTGGTGTTTGTCGGCGCAACCTGGGTGACTTTGAAAAGCACGTATTTGATCGCGTCGCTCTGGCCGACGATCTCGCCAAACTTGTCGTCCAGTTGCAACTCCTGTTGCAAGGAGATGTTTTCCGCCTCCAACTGGTTTTTCAGTTGATGAAGCTCTTCGTGCGCCGTCTGAAGAGCGACTTCCTGTTCTTTGCGTTCGGTGATGTCAACACAGGAACCGATGTAGCCGAGAAACGCGCCATCGTTATCAAAACGTGGGACACCGGTATCGAGGATCCAACGATACTCGCCGCTGTGCCGGCGCATCCGATACTCCATTTCAAATGGTTCTCTTGCGTGAAGGCTGCTCTCGTAAGTTTTAAGAGTACGCTCGTAATCATCCGCATGAATGGCCTCGGTCCAGCCCGTGCCAAGTTCCTGTTCTTCACTTCGCCCCGTAAAATCGAGCCATCGCTTATTAACGTAGGTACATTTCATGTCCATACCAACCATCCAAATCATGGCGGGCGCAGTGTCGACCGTGTTTCGGAAACGCTCTCCACTCGCGCCTAGAGCCTGTTGCTGCTTCTCGGCTTTAGTCAGAGCTTGTCGTTTTCTGGCGCCGCTGATCAGCAGGCCAACGATTAGGAAGGCTTGAAGAAGAACGACTGCGGCAATGATCCATTGCCACTCGGGGAGAGTTGGTCCCATCAATACACACCCTGAGGTCTCGTTATCCTCTCAATTCCTCAGAGTGCTCGGGACGGAAACACATTCGTCGGGAAGAGGGATTCCAGTGCAGTCTAGCACGTCAATTGTTGCGAAACGTATACAGTTTCGGTTACGCGAGTCAGTAAAAATCCTTCATCGCTTGCGTCAGAAACCACTTCATTCAGAGGACGCTTGTCGTCTCATTCACATTACGTTGCCGTAACAAGTCGTCTCATTCACACCGGGCTTTAGCCCGGTGGCAGGCTAAAACTATTTAGCTGAAAACTGTTTCAACAGTTTTCTCTTCCTCGCGATGGAAACCGTTAAAACAGTTTCTTAAAAATGTGAGGCCCTTACACCGGGCTGAAGCCCGGTGTGAATGAGAAGGACCCCTGAACCAAGCCGTCCCGTGTTGGAAGCAAGCGATCCGCCCCGCGTAGTCTTTCAGTGGCGGCGACCTCCGCCACCACGAAAACCGCCGCCTCCTCCTCTAAAACCTCCGCCGCCGCCGCCGCCGCGGTAACCGCCCACGCTGCCGCGATTCGGACTGCGGCTGTAACTACCGTAGTCGCGACTGCGTTGACTGCCATTGCTGCGTGCCGCTCGATCTCGATCGAGAGTATTGAGCGTACCTCGATCGGCCTGTGTAGGTCGGGACGATTGCCCGATTCGATTACCGCTCGCGCGGTCTGATCGGGCGCGATCGTTCATCATGCTGTCGCGCACTGAAGAATTTCGCTGTTCCGGTCTGTTCGGAGAATTCCAACTACCGTTGTCCCATTTCTGCCAGTTTCCGCTCTGGTCGCGACGATAAACGTTTCCGTCGCGGCCGGCATAAACGTTATCGCCGCGCGTGCCGACGAAACCGCCACCGTCTGGACCACGCCGCGAAATCATGCCCCCCTGATCTCCACGAGTTACCCGAGTCGTATTGCCTGAGCTGCCCGTGAATCGTTTTGTGTTCACCCAATCATCGCCGCGCTGAACGTGTGTCGATCCCCAACTGCCGTAGACATTGGAACCCTGGCGCGTCCCCGCATAGGTTCCCGTGCGCGGGTTGTATGCCTGCGCGGCTCCGCGCGCTCCGTATGGTCCATAGGCAAAGGCACCGCGCGCGTACGTTCCTGTGGACGGGTTGTAACGAGCACCGAAACCAACGCCGCCGTATGGTCCATAGATTCTGCCGGCCGTTCCGTAGATGCCGGTGTAAGGGTTGTACCACGCGCCGTAGCCATACGTGCGCCAGTAAGGGTAATAGATCGGATAGTAACCGCCACCCCAGTAGTAAGGCGGGTAGTACCAACCAGTGCCCCAGACAGTGCAGCCCCAACCGATCATCAGACCGGTGTAGCCGGCGTAAGCCGCATAGGTCACCCAATCGTCATCGTCGTCGTCATCGTCCGCGACGGTGACGTAAGCGACGCTGTGTGAAGGTGAGCTCGGTGGAATCTTGTAAATGTCTTGCGGTACTGAGGTCGCGATGGTCCATGGGCCTTTTGGACTGTTGGCCATAAACCACACGCCCTGATAACACATGTAATACGTGTCGCCGACCTTGATGATCTCTTTGTCGGTATTCGCCGCACGTTCTAGTTGTGTGCCCTGGATATTCTCGTACTGCGGTTCGCCGTTGTAGGCGACGTCGGGAGCCTTGATCTCTTTCTTGTTTACGCGAGCGTATTGCGGGATCTCCGCGAGCAGTACGGCTTCCGCTGCCTGCTGTGTGCCTGGCACCGACGCCAGCACGCGCGAACGCGGATGTTCGAGAGAGATTCGCTTGAAGTCTTCCGGCAAGTTGGGCGTGGCGAAGGTCCAGTGCCCACCTAATCCCGGAGCCATGAACCATCGGCCCGCCACGAGGTAGTAAACCGGACCATCTTTGCCGAGCCGGAACAGATCGCTCTCCGTGTTGCTGATCCACAACAAGCCGGTATTGGGAACCGGCTCGTATTTAGGTTGACCATCGATAAGGATCAGCTCGGTAGGATCGTTGGCGACGTAAACCTTCGGCAGTGTTTTGGCGGGTTGTCCGGGGAGACTTGCGCGCACGTCTTTCCAGTTATCGTCCTGCGGCAGTTTATTAAAACTATCCGGCAGCTTGCCGGCACCAGACCAAAACCCGTTGAGGTCGGTAGCTCTCAACCACGAGGTGTCAATACGCAGGTAGTACACGCCCGTGGGCTGGTGCTGAAAGATGTCCCAGTTGGTATTGACCGCAAACTTCAATTCGTTGTCTTTGATTGGACTCCAGATAGGTTGTCCATCGAAGCTCAGCAGGATCGACGGTGAATAGGTAAGTATGATTCTGGGTGGATCGCTCTTGAGACCGTCGACGTGTTTGGGATTGATCGTGCTCTTGTCGACGTAAGCTAGTACGCGATCGAGATCGATGACGCGGTCTTCTTCGGGTATGTTCTTTTCGATTTCGCTAACGATCTCCTGAGTCTGTTCTTTCGAGAGAGTTTGAAAGTTGGTCTCCACGATCTTGATCTGGGAGAACTTCACCAACCGCGGCTCGAGCGCGACTTCGGTGTCAGTCGCGAATTTTATCGTTCCCAACGCCGGCTTCTGCTCTCCTTTCGCCACATACGAGACTGCCGCAAAGGCGACCAGTTGTTTTTGATTCTCCCAACTCGCGATTTGCGGTTGATACAGCACGATTTGCGCTTCACTCGGCAGGCTGTAACCACGCGGCCAACCGCGATCGGCCGCTCGCGATGCCTGCGTGCGACTGTTTCCCGCTTGTTGGAACGGCGCTGAAGCAAACCACGGGAAGCTAAAAAGCAAGATCGAGATAAGCGCTAACTGCATGACAGATCGTTACCTTTCTTGCGTGACGTCTGGACGGAATTCTATTGACGGCAGGAGTTGTGAGTAACTGTCACTTTTGACAGTTTGGCTTATTTTGAAATGTCGATCACCCGCTCGAGTATCAGTTTGTAAGGATCGGAAGAGATGCTGACGGAACCATAGAACGGTTTGTCGTTAACAATGATCATGAACAGAACCATCGCCAGAAACCCACCCATCAGCGCGACCAGGATCGCGTGTAACTTGAAGTCAGGGATATTGAAAAAGTAGGCGATGCCGACGCTAATGACGGCGCCCACCCAGATGACCGCCCACATGATGGTCGACAGTCCACTCGAGACGGCATCGACCCGCAGCCGGCGAGTCTCAAGAAAATGGTTGTAGGCTCTCAGCGTCTCACCGTGAAGCGCTGATTGAGAGCCATTTGCAGGCTCAAAAGAATGCAGCTTGTGCTGAAACTCATCCAGAATGAAAGTTCCCTCATCAATACTTTGACCCTGCCCTTTTTTCTGTGCCGGCCAGGCCTTTTCAATAACGAAGACGGTATAGTCGCGGAGTCCTTTTCGCAGCTCCTCTCGCCGAGGTGAAGGATAACCATTAACGTCGCGATACAACGCACTGATGGAGGCTGCTTCTTTCGAGACAAGCTCGGACGAGTTTGAATATGTGTTCCAAACACCGACAGCGATCAGCCCAACCGTGATCCCATAAAATACACCGATCGCCTGCACCGTGCCGCTGACGGCATCGTTAGCTCCGTCGTGATAATGAATCCGGGGAATTAGATGGCGCCGGACGAGAACGAGGCCACCCAGTGCAATGGCCTCAACAAAGGCCATCACGATTAGCGCCGCTAGTGGTGGTGAAACATCATAAAGCCATATAGGCATCGCGACCGGCTACTTTCGTTTGGGGTGAGGAAACTGCTTGAACATTTTCTGCACGGATTGCTTGATTGGCTTTTCAACCATCTTCGCATCTCTGGCTTTGTCTCCCGTTGGACCATGGTCCAGGGTCTGTGTTGCCTGTCCGTGCCAAACGCTCTTCTCTGTTTTCGCATCGGCAAGGTCAACGACCAGCGTGCCTTTCGTGATCAGAAAGCTTTGAGAACCAACGACAACTCCGGTCGAAAGCGAGTTCAACGAAGGCGCCCAACTCGGATTCGAAACGTGCGTGTCACTCTCAGTGGAGCCGAAGGCCACTACTGTCAACTCCGGATCGGTCTCGACTTTTGTTAATCCCTTCGCAGCGAGTTGGGCGTCGACAGAAGAAACGATCATCTGGCTAATGAGCGGATTGATTGCTACTTGTTTCGACCAGGCGTAGGTCTTGTACTTTGTCAGGTCCACACCCGGATCGGATCCGACACTCACTTTTTGCGCACCGGCTGTGACCACACCCAACAGCAGTAACAGAACCGCGCCGACCAGTTTTTTCGGTGTACTCATGGTGAAAAATGAAAACGTGCTACTTACCGACGAAGGTAACCTCGACAGGTTTCTTCGTGGCGCGGCTCTTACCTTTAACGGTTAATCGCAGGCCTGAATTGTCGGGTCCGAGAGTTAGCTTTCCAGTCCCTTCAAGTCCGCCACGAGAATTGGCGTCAGTGAAACTGAGATCAAAGTCGGTTTGCGAGCTGGGACTCTGAGCCCAGCTTCCGGTGACGAAGATCGTTATGTCGGCAATGAGCGTGATCTCAACCTTTCCGTCATCGAGGAGCTTTACGACCACGCCGTTAACCTTAAATTGCTCCTGACCAAGCTTGAGTTTTCCCTCACCATTGGCATGCGCTAATCGAGAACCACCGTCCTGCGCCACCACGCCGGACGCACCGAAGATCGAAAGCACCAGCAGCGCAGCGGCTAGTGTCGCGTGTTTGAATTTCATGTCGGAAGGGTAGCGCGCGGAAGACTGGTCGGGTAACTGTCAGTTCTTACAGGCGGGAGCCACAAAGAGGCACAAGAAGCACAAAACGAGTTTGCTCTAGACGCGGTCTAACTGTCTTGTGCTGTCTTGTGCTTCTTGTACTGTCAATTCTGCCAGTACCAGCCTGTTAATCACCGCCATAGACTCCCCAAACACGGAGGCAGCAATGACGATTCTGTGCAGGCGAAATCTTTCGATCTCGGCGGCGGTCTCGATTCTTACCGTCACGTTCTTACTTGTCGCAGGTTGTAAATCCAAAGCTACGCACACCGTGGCTCAGCCCGCGCCGACTGCGGTAGTGGTGGTGCCTGTTGCGCAACGAACCGTTCCGATCTACAGCGAATACGTCGGGCAAACTCAGGCTGACAACACGGTCGAGTTACGCGCGCGCGTCGAGGGAATCTTGCAAAAGGTTTACTTCCGCGAAGGCGCGCCGGTTAGGAAGGGTCAACTTCTCTTCACTATCGACAAGCGTCCGTTTCAAGCTGCCTTGCAGTCAGCGAAAGCACTCGCGGTGAAAGCTGTTTCAGACCTGGCCCAGGCGCAACAACGAACTGACGTTCTCCAGGCGCAAGCAGAGTTGGCGGATGCACAGGCAGTGTTGACGAGAGCGGATCAAGACGTGTCGCGTCTCGCTCCGTTGGCCAAAGAGAAAGCTGTTACCGAACAGGATCTCGACGCAGCCACGGCGACTCAAAAGTCAGCGCGGGCTTCCGTCGATGCAAAACGAGCGAATCTCACTAATCTGGAAGCCGCAGTTAAATACACGATCGAGCGCGCTCGAGCAGAGGTCTCGGCGGCAAATGCACGGGTCACGCAAGCCGAGCTAGAGTTGAGTTACTGCGATATTTACTCACCCATCAGCGGCATCATCGGTTTCCTGCAAGTTGACGAAGGAAACCTCGTGGGCCGTGGCGACGCAACGTTGCTCGCGACCGTCTCCGCCTCCGATCCGCTGCTCGTAAATTTCAACGTCAGCGAGATCGAATACTTGAAATTAACTGATCCGGAAACCGCTGGAAAACGATCCGGAGATCTCCGTTTTGAGCTGCTGCTTTCGGACGAAAGCGTTCATCCGCACTCCGGCCACTTCCGCGTGTTGGACCGCATAGTCGATCCGCAAACCGGAACGATGAAAGTGGAGGCCGCCTTTCCTAACCCCGGAAGCTATCTGCGGCCCGGACAGTTTGCTCGTGTGCGTGTGGCTGTGGCGGAAAGAGAGAACGCGATCCTCGTTCCGCAGCGCGCCGTTCAGGAGATGCAGGGTACGAAAACAGTCATGGTGGTGGACCAGGATAACAAGGTAGCGATACGAAGCGTCAGGATTGGCGACAAGGTCGACAAAGACGTCGTCGTGCTTGATGGCCTCACCGCTGGCGAGCGCGTCATTGTCGAGGGCATGCAAAAAGTGAGGCCCGGCAGCCAGGTAAATCCGTCGATCGCAGGTGTCTCAACGACGACCTCGGGGGGCTGACAGACTCATGTCAAACTTCTTCATCAACCGGCCAATTGTGGCTATCGTGATCTCGATCATGACCCTGTTGATCGGCGTCGTGGTCATTCGCGGACTTTCGATCGAACAGTATCCCTTTCTCGCGCCGCCCAACATTCGCGTGACCGCTACTTATCCAGGCGCGTCCGCCGAAGCCGTCGAACAATCGGTGGCCACGCCCATCGAACAGGAAGTCAACGGTGTCGATCACATGATCTACATGAAGTCGTCGAACACCAGCGACGGCCGCATGCTGCTCGACGTCAATTTCGAAGTGGGCACGGACCAGGACACCGCAAACGTCCTCACCCAGAATCGTGTTTCCACCGCCGCCGCTCGGCTCCCCGCCGAAGTTAACCAGCAGGGTGTGACGGTCAAAAAACAGAGCCCGAGCATCCTGATGGTGATCTCGCTCTTCTCGCCGAGCGACACCTACGACGCCAATTTTCTGATTAATTACTGCGGCATAAACCTGCGCGATCAGATCCTGCGTATTCCCGGCATCGCACAGGTGGATCTGTTTGGCGGCACTGACTACGGCATGCGCGTCTGGTTCAAACCCGATCGCCTTGCAAAGCTTGGTCTGACTCCGGCAGACGTTATCTCGGCGATCAAAGAACAAAACCTTCAAGCTCCCGCCGGCAAGATCGGAAGTGCGCCGACACCGGTGGACCAGGAGTTTACGGAAACTCTCAGCGCACCCGGCCGTCTCATCACACCCGAAGAGTTTGAAAACGTCATCGTTCGCCAAACCGAAACCGGCGCCGTTGTTCGCATCAAGGATATTGGCCGCGCCGAGATGGGCTCCCAGGATTACAACTCCTTCGGCCGGCTCAATGGCAAACCGAGCGGAGCGATGGCGGTTTATCTTCTTCCCGGCGCCAACCAGCTTCAGGCCGCGGAGACGATCTACGAGACGATGGAGCATGCAAAAACGCTCTTTCCGCCGAACATGGATTTCAAGGTCGTTTACGACACGACACCAGCGGTCGAAGCTTCCATTGAGGAGATTCTTCACACATTCGTCGAAGCACTGATTCTCGTCACCATCGTGGTCTTCATTTTCTTGCAGAACATCAGGGCCACGATCATTCCGCTGATCACGATTCCGATCTCGCTCGTCGGCACGTTCATCTTCTTCCCGTTGCTCGGCTTTTCAATAAACACGCTTTCGATGTTTGGCCTGGTGCTGGCGATCGGCATCGTGGTTGACGACGCCATTGTGGTGGTTGAAGCAGTAATACATCACCTCGAGCATGGTCTACCTCCTAAAGAGGCAACGATCAAAGCGATGTCCGAGGTGTCTGCGCCGGTCATCGGTATCGCGTTGATTCTCTCGGCCGTGTTTGTTCCGGTGGCGCTGCTCGGTGGTCTCGTCGGCAGCATGTACAAGCAGTTTGCTTTGACGATCGCGATCTCGGTGCTGCTGTCGGCGTTCAACGCGCTCTCTTTGACGCCGGCGCTCTGTGCGCTGATGTTGAAAGAGCCCAAGCCGATGCGCGGTCCACTCGGCGTGTTCTTTCGCGGCTTCAACAAAGTCTTCGACGTGACGACGAAGGGTTATGTTCACGTCTCGCGGCTGCTCGTGCGGCGCGGTCTCATAACTATCGGCATCGTCGCCGTGGTCGTGCTCGGCGCGGCACTATTCGCGCGAGCCATTCCTTCGGGATTCATCCCGGATGAAGACCAGGGCATCTTCGGTGTGAACGTGCAGTTGCCGCCGGGCGCGTCGCTCGCGCGCACTGGTGAAGTGCTTAGGAAGGTTGAAGAGATTCTCGCCAAAACTGAGGGCATCGAGTCGTATCAAACGGTTGGTGGTTATGGCGTGGTCACAAATACGTACCAGCCAAACTACGGATCGATCTTCGCGCGTTTGAAACCGTGGGATGATCGTCACGGCGAGGCCCTGCACGTGAAAGGAATCATGGCGGGACTGCAAAAACAGTTTGCCGCGATTCCCGAAGGCGTGATCTTTCCCTTCAATATTCCCACACTCAGCGGATTCGGCGCCGCCTCGGGATTCAACTTCCTGATTCAGGATCGCAGCGGCACGATGACCGTCGAGCAACTCGGCGATCAAGTTCGCTCGTTCATCGCTGCCGGACGCCAGCGGCCTGAGCTCGGAAACGTTTTCACCTCATTCGATCCGAATTATCCACAAGTGAAAGTCGAACTCGATCGCGAGAAAGCGCGCACGCTCGGCGTTCCGGTCAACGAAGTCTTTCAAACGATGTCCACGGCAATGGGCGGCGCGTTCGTGAACGACTTCAACCGCTTCGGCCGTTTGTACCGCGTCTACATTCAGGCGGAGTCTGCCGATAGATTGAAGTCCAGTGATATCGGAAGAATCTACGTGCGGTCGAAAACCACGAACTCGATGGTCCCACTTTCGACCTTGGTGACCATCAACGACATCTCGGGCTCTGAACTGACGATGCGGTTCAATCTGTTGCGATCGGTGGAAATGCAAGGCTCTCCGGCGCCCGGTTACACGTCGGGTCAGGCACTCGCTGCGCTCGAAGAAGTCTTTGCGCAAACGATGCCGAAGGAAATGGGTTTCGCGTATTCGGCGCTGTCGTATCAGGAGAAGATCGCGCCACCGCCGGCGCCCACCTTCATCCTCGCGATCATCTGCGTCTTTCTCTTGCTCGCGGCCATGTACGAGAGTTGGCGTTTGCCGTGGGCGGTACTGTTGGGATCGCCGCTGGTGGCGCTGGGCGCGCTAGCAGGCGTTTGGCTGTTCGGTTACGACAACAACGTCTACGTGCAGATCGGATTGGTGATGCTCATCGGACTCGCCGCAAAGAACGCGATCCTGATCGTCGAGTTTGCGAAGGCCAAGCACGAAGAAGGCTTATCGCTGGAAGATGCCGCGCTTACATCGGCGCGTTTGCGCTTCCGCCCGATCCTAATGACGGCTTTCGCTTTTATTCTCGGCGTGGTTCCCCTAATGAAGGCGAGTGGCGCGGGCGCTGGAGCACAGAATGTGATGGGTGTTGGTGTGTTCTTCGGCATGCTCGTCGCCACCGCCTTAGGGGTCTTCATCATTCCGGGAAATTACACCTTCATTGAAGGACTGGGCCGTCGCAAACAGGCGAAGATGGCTCCTCCACCTCATGCGGTCCCGGCGACCGCCGATGCCGGAGGTGAGCACTGATGAAGCGACTACTCGTGGAGCGAGCTTGCGCAAAAAGAAGAGAATTTCTCGCGCAAAGGCGCAAAGGCGCAAAGCGCTATCGCGTTTCTAAGGGTTTTCTTTGCGCCTTTGCGCCTTTGCGCGAGAACTTGTTCGTCATAGCGGTTGTTTTGTGTATGGTCCAAACCAGCACCTTCGCTCAAACACGCCAGCCGCCGCCGGTGCAAGTGCCGACTGTCTTCCGTGCCGACCCCGCGCCGCAACCAAGTGCGCAATCGTTCGCGGATTTGAAGTGGTTTGAGCTCTTCAAAGATCAAAAGCTTCTGGATCTGATTCGCGACGCGCTAGCTAACAACTACGACGTACGCCAGGCAATCGCAAACATTGACGCAGCGCGCGCGAATGTCGGTATCACACGATCGGAACAGTTTCCCCAGATCGTTGCCAGTAGTGACATTGTGAATCAGCGCATTTCGCGCAGTAGCCAGTTTGACCTGCCCGAACCGGCTAAGCGCGATCGATCGTTTGGGAATATCCTGCTGAACCTGCTGACTTTTGAGATCGATATTTGGGGACGGCTGCGAAAACAGACGGCCGCTGCGAGAGCCGATCTCCTGGCCACGCAAGAGACGCAAAGATTCGTTGTCACCACGCTCATCAGCGATGTTGCTACAGCTTATTTCAGTTTGCGGGAGTTTGATTTCGAGCTCGACATTTCGCAGCGCACGCTCGTCTCGCGCCGAGAGTCGCTGCGTCTCATCACGCTGCGGCAACAACGCGGCGTCGCAACTATGCTCGAAGTGCGCCAGGCAGAGGAACTCGTTTACGACGCGCAGGAAGTAATACCGTCACTCGAACAGTCGATCCAACAGACTGAAAATTTTCTCAGTTTTCTCACCGGCAGGAATCCGTCAGCAATTGAGCGAGGACTCAGTTTAACTGAGCATCAACTGCCTCCAACGGTTCCTGCCGGTTTACCGTCAGACTTGCTCGAACGCCGCCCCGACATACGCGCGGCGGAGAACACTCTGGTAGCGGCTAATTTCCGAATTGAGGTCGCGAAGAAAGAATACTTCCCGCGGATCTCGCTCACCTCGTTTCTTGGTTACGAGAGTGGTCAACTGACCAGTCTTTTCAGTGGCAGCAGAAATGTCTGGACCCTCGCGGGCTCCGTGACGCAACCGATCTTCACGGGCGGCCGGATAAAATCGAACGTGCGTTTCACGCAAGCGGAGCGTGATTTTTTCCTCATCGATTATCAGAAGACTGTTCAGTCTGCGTTCCGTGAAGTTTCCGATTCGCTGATTGCGTATCAAAAGATCCGAGAGGTTCGCACTCAACGCGCGTTGCTCGTAGAAACTTTGCGCGACCGTTCCCGTCTTTCGTACTTACGTTACACCGGTGGCGTGGCAACCCTGCTCGATGCGCTCGATGCGGACCGTGAGCTCTTTGAGGCCGAACGAAGTTTGGCGCAGGCTCGGCGCGACGAACTGTTGTCGGTCGTACAAGTGTACCGAGCACTCGGCGGTGGCTGGCAGTAAACGCCGCAGAAACCTGGATTCGCAATGCCGCGAGAAAGCGCAAAAAACAAAGACGAACTGCTGCAGTCCAGAGCATTTGAAAGGGCTTCACTCAAGAGTGAATCTTATCGAATCGTCGCCTTGCTCTGTGTGCTGGGTGCAATTCTACTCTTCATCGTCATTCGCGGAGTTGCAACGCAAAGCTATTTGCTTATGGCAAGTCAGGCTGTAGTTCTTGCGCTCGTGATTGCGCATGAGGCTGTGATGTTGCGGGCAGTCAGGAGCGCGCTTCGCGACGATGCGGGTGTGTTACCCGAGCTCTGGGTTTTCAACGTTCTAATCGAGAGCCAACTGCCTACGGTCGCGCTCCTGGTGCTGCTGATGGCCCAGTGGATGACGCCTTACCAGGTGTTGGTCGCGCCCGCAATCGCTGTGTATTTCCTGTTCATTACGCTTTCTACACTGCGACTGCGTCCAAGTCTGACGTTTCTGACTGGCCTCCTCTCAGCGCTTGGGTATCTCTTCGTTTCCTTTCTTGTACAGCTTAGAACCGAGCCGTCTGCCGCCGCCGAGACGTTTCCCTTCCCGGTCTACGTCGTTTATGCCGCATTCATTTTCGCGGCCGGCATCATTGCGGCTTTCGTCGCGCGTCAGGTTCGTGGATACGTTAAAGCAGCCTTGCGCGAAGCCAGGCTGCAAAACGAGTTGGAGCGCATCAATCACGACATCGACATCGCCCGTTCGATTCAGACGGATCTGCTACCGACGAGCTCACCCCGGTTGGACCACTTTGAGATTGCTGGCTGGAACCGGCCCGCTGATCAAACTGGTGGCGACTACTTCGATTGGCAAGTGTTACCGGATGGTCAACTCGCGATCAGCGTGGGTGACGCCACGGGCCACGGAATCGGCCCGGCGTTGGTGAGCACGCTCTGCCGTGCCTACGCCCGGGCAACTTTTCTGAGCAACGGTGATCGCGAACACGACCACGTTCTCGCACAGCTCAATAGTTTGCTGTCGCACGATCTGGCCGACGATCGTTTTGTCACCTTCGCCGTCGTCTTTCTCAATCCCAACAACGGCGAGGTGAAAGTGCTTTCAGCGGGTCACGGGCCGATTCTTTGTTACCGCCGCGCGACGAACAAACTGGAGAACTTCGACGCACAGGGAATTCCGCTCGGAATGATTGCCGGCATGAGCTACGAAGACTCGAGTGTCCGGTGCCTCAACGCGGGCGACATGATCGTTCTGGTTACCGATGGATTTTACGAATGGCAAAACCCGGAAAAGGAAGAGTTCGGACTGGAGAGACTGAAGGACACGATTCGCCAGGCGCGCGACTGTTCCGCGGAAGAAGTCATTGTGCGGCTCTATGACGCTGTCAACGATTTTTCCAAAGGCACGGAACAGAACGACGATCTCACGGCGGTCGTGCTCAAGCGAAAAAATACGATTGGCGCGTTAAGAGATGAGGCCGCTCAAAGCGAACTCGTCGCGCTGACGATGTAAGTCATCAAGAGACTTTGCACAAAAGGAGAATATTTCTCGCGCAAAGGCGCAAAGGCGCAAAGAAAACCCTTAAGAAACGCGGTAGCGCTTTGCGCCTTTGCGCGAGAACTTGTTCGTCATAGCAGCACTTTTTGTGCAAAGCATCATCAAGAAGGAGAAGTCATGAGCAAAGCGGTTCAATCGTCGAAAGACAACACTCTCGCTCTGGTCGGGCAACTAGTGGAAATGTGCAGGCTCGATACTCTCTTCCGGGACCTGTATCTACAAAGAGCGCGAACTCTGCTGGCGCCGGTGTTCAGCCGTGGAAGCTACCTGCGTTTAAAGGAGAACACGGCTCAGCTTCCGTGGCTTGAACAACAACTGCGGGCCGGAGTGGAACGAAGTGATTGGAAACGATGTACCGATCTAACTACGCGTTTGCGTGACGTGCGAACCGCTGTCGAAGGAGGCGCGCCATTCGCGAAACTCGCGGAAACAATTTACGAACGGGCTGCTGACGTGTCCATTGACGTCTTCTCTTCAGGATTGAATGTTCTTGTTGGCGTTCCCACGGAAAACGTCTTGAGCTACCGCGCTGATGCTCTCAACCTTCTTCTCAAACTCGAGCGTGCCGACGCGGAGAAGAAGGACTTCTACGCACGCCGCCTTTCCGACTTCAAGCAACTCGCGATCGTCACAGACGTTTCCGAGAAGACAAAGGACGAGCGCGTCGATGCCGGACAACTGCAAGAGGCAGCTCTTGGCGCGCTCGACGCGGGCGATCTCTCCAAGCTGGATCAGATCCTCGCAAGCTTCAACCGGCAACCGGCAATCAAACACCAGCAGGAAGAGACAGTCGATCTCAATCCCGCACCCGCAGTGACCGATCTCGGCGACGATCTGCTTTACAACTTCACCGTCCAAACTCTCGCCGCCGCGAGTGGACTTGGTCTAACACCCGTCCGTACACAATCGCGCCGCCAGTTTGCTTACCTGCTCCCACACGGTTGGCAGCCGTCATTCCGCAAGGATGAAGTCAAAAAGTGGTCGAAGGAGAAGATCTCACGGCTTACTTTTCCTGCCGAGACAACCGATGGCGCAAGAGAAGCGATCGATTTCTACCTGTTGAATCCGTTCATCACTTCCGGCGGCACGCGCTACCGAATTTGTCTCGTGGCCGAAGACTTCTTGCTCGAAGACTTCCCTGAACCGGAAACCATAACCGACGAGCCCTCAAAACTGTTGGACAGACTTAAACTAAACACGCGGTGGGGTCTCTCGCGCACCGAGATCGAAGATGCACTGCTGGAGCACGGTCACGAAGTGATAGAGGAGCTCCAACTTGATCCGGAGGCCTTTCGTCTGACCGTCATTCCCGCGGATCTCTACACTCATCTCGGTCCACAGCGTGGCTGGGGACAACGAGAAATGTGGACCCACTTCGACGGTTACCGTGTACTCGAAGGCGGGAAGCTTCAAGCTCTTGCGGGTGGCGACAAGCGATTTGGCGGATCGCACGACGTCGTGAGTTTCAGTCCTGACTACGCGAGCAGCAAAGTAATGTCCCGTTTTGCCCTGGTGCAAAGACGGAGAATGATGGACTGGCAGAAGAAACGTACGTAGATATACGTAGAATTACGGATACGAGCGCCCGACAATTGTCTCTATAATGCGCCCACTGGATGTAAATTGGTCAGACCTCCCCTGACTCTTTCACATTAGCCCCTGATGGACAATTGCGAGTTCTGTGACTTCAGTCACGTTGTCGTCGCGTTAGATAGAGTTGCAACAGCAATCGCAGACTAACTGGCGTTTTTTTATAGCTCCTCTCAGAGTTTCTCCCCGATGCGCTGGTGGTTGCTCCGAATTTTTGCCTTCATTTTCGCGCTCAGTACAACTGTGCCTGCCGGAGCCGCTACTCCAACTTCAGCTCAATCAAACGCAGTAATTGAAGGACTCGTTGTCGATCGACACGGTGCTGTTGTTCCCGGCGTGACGATTACCGCGAGGAATGCCGGAATCGGTTTCGAACGCACGACAACCTCTGACACGAGCGGCCGATACACCCTGGCGGCCTTGCCGGTTGGCGATTATCTAGTTGCCGCCAGTGCTGCCGGGTTCAAGAAACAGGTAATCGAGCAACTGACCTGCGAGGTGGGCCGAAGAATCACCCAGGACTTTCAACTCGAAGCCGGCGATCTCTCCGAACAAGTAATGATCATTGCCGCCAACGACACTATCGATCGCTCAACAGTCTTGGGTCATGTAATCGACAGGCGCACCGTGCAAAACATCCCGCTTAATGGGCGGTACTTCCTCGATCTCGCGTTATTAGTGCCCGCCTCGGTAACACCGCCTCAAGGCGCCTTCTCAGCCGCGCCGATGCGGGGCCTCGGTTCGCTGGCTATCAACACTGCCGGCAATCGTGAAGAGACGATCAACTACCAGATCAACGGCATCACGCTTAATAACCTCACGTTCAGTTCAATAACCTTTCAACCGTCGATCAACACCATCCAGGAATTCAAGGCCGAGAACTCCACGTTCAGCGCCGAATACGGTGAAAGCTCGGGTGCGGTAGTCAACATCGCGACGCGTTCCGGTGCGAACGACTTTCACGGTGAGCTGTTTGAATTCTTCCGCAACGACGCTCTCGATGCGCGCAACTTCTTTGAATTGACCTCAGATGAACCGGCGCCCTTCAAACGTAATCAGTTTGGCGGCAACATTGGTGGTCCAATCGTGCGTGACAAACTGTTTTTCTTTGTCTCGTATGAGGGACTGCGCCAGCGTCAGGGACTCGATCTCAATAGCGTCGTTCTCAGCGATGCTCAGCGCGCCCTGGTGACCGATCCGGTCGTTACGAGATTGATTGCGCTGATTCCCCGAGCTAATTTTATCGATCCCTCGGGCACCTCGCGTTTTGTCAGCTCAGCCAGCGCACCGGTCAACGTCGATCAGTGGACCGCGGACATCAACTACAACCTGAGCGAGAGAGATCGCATTCATGGCTACTACGCGATTCAGGATTCCGAGTTGAGTGAACCTAATCGCCTTGGGAACACGATACCCGGTTTTGGGCACGTCACGCCGGCTTTGCGGCAGATCTTCACTTTCAACGAAACGCACACGTTTAGCCAGTCGATGGTCAACGAGCTGCGCCTTGGTTTTAATCGCTTCTCAGGAAGCAGCACGCCGTTGGCCCAACTCAACCCGGCCGATTTCGGTATCAACAACGGCATCAACCAACCGATCGGCTTGCCGCAAATCAGTATCGCGGGCGGCAGTCTTAATTTTGGCGGACCAGCCAATCAGCCTTCGGGACGAGGCGATACGACGTTCGTCGCAGCGGATACGCTGAACTGGCTCGTGGGCCGGCATTCATTGAGAGTGGGCGGTGAGTACCGGCAGTTTCTCAACAACAACTTCCGGCAAGGAACCGGCTCGTTCAATTTTCCGAGTGTCGCTGCGTTTGTGGCGGGCAACGCAAACTCTTTCTCCGTCACGCTCGGCAACCAGTCGAGCAGTATTGCGCAAGGCGCGCTCGGATTCTTTGCTCAGGATAGTTACCGGCTGAATCCGCGTCTGAACCTCGAATTGGGTTTGCGTTACGAATGGAACATGACTCCGAGCGAACGCTACGACCGCTTCATAGTCTTCGACCCTGACACAAACTCATTGGTTCGCGTCGGAACGGATATCGACCAGGTCTATAAGGAAAACAACAAGAACTTCCAACCACGCGTCGGATTCGCCTGGCTGCCTTTTGCCGGAGACGAAACGGTCTTGCGGGGCGCCTACGGTGTGTATGTCGATCAACCGATGACCAGTATCGTGACGCCGCTCAGTGGAAATCCGCCCCTCGCAATCCCGTTAACCGTCAGCGGCTCGATCCCTCTCGGCAACGCAATCGATCTGGCCGGTCCCGCCGGCCTCGCGCCGTTGTCGATAGACGACAACTTCGACAATGCATACGTACAGTCGTGGAACCTCAACGTGCAACGGCAGTTCTTTAACACCGCCGTGATGCTCGGCTACCTCGGTTCGAAGGGCACGCACCTGATCACGCGCCGCAACATCAATCAACCCATAAACGGGACGCGGCCGTTCCCTGCACTTTCCGGAACGAGTCCGATCTTGCCGGGCGCCGTGCTGAGCAATATCACTGAAGTCGGAAGCTCCGGGAACTCCAGTTACAACGCGCTCTTGTTGACCGCAACGCGGCGCTTAACTAAAGGCTGGCAGTTCGACGCGTCTTATACCTGGTCCAAATCGCTCGACTACACGTCGTTCAGCACTGGCGGGATCCTCGTACAAGACAGTTACGACTTACCGGGCGAACGCGGAGTTTCCGATTTCGACGCCCGGCATCGCTTCGTACTCAGCTCAATTTACGAGCTGCCCTTCGACGACAATCAATTGGTGTCAGGCTGGCAACTGGCAGTGATAGTGCAGTCACAGAGCGGCAATCCGGTTAACGTCGTAACAACAAACAGCACGGTCAACGGTGTTTCAAACACGCTTCGTCCCGATGTGGATGGTCCGGTAACGGTCTTCGGTGAAGTAGACGAATGGTTCGACACGTCAGCGTTTGCGGCAGTGCCGCGATTCGGAAACCTGGGCCGAAACGTGATCGTTGGTCCGAGTTTCAACAACACCGACGTTTCGCTTATCAAGAATACTTTTATAGGGGAAGACGTGCGGCTTCAGTTTCGGGCCGAGGTCTTTGACGTCTTCAATCACGCTAACTTCGGCAGACCCGGCAATACGGTCGGCACACCTCTATTCGGGCGAATCTCGAGCACGCGTTTTCCAACTGGCGAGAGCGGTTCGTCGCGTCAGATTCAGTTTGCGTTGAAGTTTGGGTTTTGAATGAGCCAGGGACGGTCCAAAGGAAAACTCGGACGCCTGACCCGCATCGTCGGGCTGGTTGTCGCGTGTCTGCTCGTTGTGAGCTTAGCGCCCGTCGTGAGGAGCCAGGATTCCGGGGGGACGAAGAAGGTGGTGGTCCTCTACTGGGATACCAAGGACTTCGCCGGCAACGTCAGTTTCGATCAAGGTTTTCAAGCGGGTATGCGTTCAGAGCCGTCGAGCCAGTGGGAGATCTTTAGTGAATACCTGGATACGACGCGCTTTCCCGGCGATCATCAAACGGAGTTGCTGCACGACTATCTACGTGAGAAGTATGCGGGACAAAAGATCGACGCCGTAGTTGCTACGCCGGATCCGGCCCTCGAATTTCTCCTGCGCTACCGCTCCGATCTCTTTTCGAATAGTCCGATAGTTTTTGTTGCCGTCCGGCGGCCGCCTCCGGAAGTGCTTGCTGCCGGTCCCGGTCTTACCGGAGTCATCCGGGCCAACACCCATCGGAAAACCGTGGATCTGGCACTCAAACTACAACCAGAAACTCAGGAAGTTTATGTGATCAGCGGCACGCCTGAGCGCGACAAGAGATTTGAAGCAGTCGCGCGGGAAGAACTTGCCGGTTACGAAAAGCGGGTTCGCATAACTTATCTCACGGACCTTCACGTGAGTGAACTAGTCAACCGCGTGAAGGACTTGCCGCGGCGATCGATCATTCTTTACGTCTGGCAGCGCTCCGCGGTTGAATCGGAAAAGGCGCTGCACACGTTTCAAATCCTCGAGAAGATCAAACAAACCGCGCCGGTAGCTATTTACGGGATGGGCAGTCGAAATGTTGGGTACGGACTTCTCGGCGGATACGTGCAGGATTCCGAAGGTAATGGCCTGGAAGCCGCGGAGATCGTACGCCGAATCTTCAACGGCACACGCGCGTCGGACATTCCCGTTGACAGCGCTTCATCAGTCCCGACGTTTGATTGGCGCGAGTTGAAACGCTGGGGAATAGACGAGACCAGTTTGCCGAAAGGCAGTGTCGTTCTTTTCAAGGAGTTTACCGTTTGGCAGCAATACAGATGGCGAATCATCCTGATCAGCTCTCTCTTAGTTTTAGAAACCCTCATCATCACTGCTCTGTTATTGGAACGCCGCCGCCGCCGTCGAGCTAAAGAAGCTCTCGATCGACTCAACGCCGAACTGGAAACGCGTATCGAGGCGCGCACTAACGCTTTGAACGCCAAGACTCACGAGCTGGAGATCTTTGCTTACTCTGTCGCCCATGACTTGAAGGCGCCACTTCGTGGCATCGACGGCTACATTAGCCTTCTGCTTGAAGATTACATGCAGAGTCTCGACAAGGACGGTCGAAGTTTCCTGCGTACGATTCAGAATGCAACTAATGAAATGAACCAGTTAATCGACGATCTCCTGACCTATTCACGTTTGGAACGGGAAGAGTTAAAGGCCGCTCCTGTCGAGTTGGCGCCGGTAATCAATTCGTTAGTAGAAGAAAAGAGACGCGAAGCGACGGAGCATCCCATTGACTTTGTCGTCGACGTGAATGGCGCGATTGTTCTAGCCGACATGAGCGGGCTCGCTCAGTCGCTACGAAATTATCTCGACAACGCGATCAAGTTCACGGGCAAAGTCACCCAGCCACGCATTGAGGTCGGCTCAACAGAAAGCAGCGAGAGCTGTTTGCTGTGGGTGCGGGATAACGGCATCGGTTTCGACATGAAGGACCACGATCGCATCTTCGACATTTTTCAACGACTCAACGGTACAGACGAATATCCCGGCACGGGCATTGGCCTGGCGATCGTGCGCAAGGCCATGGAACGCATGGGCGGTAGAGCATGGGCTGAAAGCAAACCCGGCCACGGCGCCACGTTCTATCTGGAGCTTCCGAAATAAAGTATGAATGTGCTTTACGTTGAAGACGATCCACGGGATGCAGACCTCACGCACCACACGTTAGCGAGAACTGCCCCTCATCTCCAGCTTGAGACCGTGTCGAGCATCGCGGAAGCGCTGGAGCGGTTGAAACGTATTGATTCAGCACCGCTCGACCTGGTGCTCACGGACATGCATCTGCGCGACGGCGATGGTCTATTCCTGCTCAATCACATACGCGAAAACTCATTGCCGCTGGCGGTTGTGATCGTTACCGGCGTCGGCGATGAAGAGACTGCCGTTACCGCACTGAAAGCGCGCGCCGATGATTACCTGGTCAAACGTAAGGCGTATCTCGACAAGCTGCCAGTAATACTCGAAAGTGCGTTCAATCACTACCGTGCCGACGCCGCGCGCCGCGAACACCCGCTGAAAGTTCTTTACCTGGAAGACAACCCGCTCGACATCGAAACCACCCGCCGCCACTTCGCGGTACACGCTGATCATATTCATCTGGAGATCGTCACGGCGGTGCCGGAAATGCTCTGGCGCCTGAGCGAAGGCGCCGAGCGCTATGAAGTGGTGCTGATGGACTACCAGGTGGCGGAACCGAGTGCGCTTCAGGTTTTGCGGGAATTGAGTTTGCGAGACAAAAAAGAGACTCCGATCGTGCTGGTTTGTAATGAAGGCGAAGAAGAACTGGCGCGACAGGGACTCAAGCTCGGCGCTTCGAGTTGTCTTGTAAAACGTCCGGGTTATCTTTTTCAACTTCCGTGGGAATTGGAACAAGCCCATGCGCGCGCTGATCTGCAACGTCGCGAAGCAGTGTTGCACGCAAGTCAGCAATCGTTAAAGGCTGCGCTCGACGAAGTTCAGCGATTGAAGAATCAACTGCACGAAGAGAACGTCTACTTGCAGGAAGAGATTCGCGTCGCCAGCAACTTCGGCCAGATTATCGGCCGGAGCGAAACGCTGAGACGCGTTTTGCATCAGGCGGAACAGGTCGCGCCACTCAACACAAATGTTTCGATTTTCGGCGAGACCGGTACCGGCAAGGAACTGCTGGCCCACGCAATTCACAAGCTCAGCAGCCGGCATAATCATCCGTTGGTAAAACTAAATTGTGCTGCCCTGCCGGGTACGCTCATTGAAAGCGAGTTGTTTGGCCACGAGAAAGGAGCCTTCACCGGAGCGGACGCGAAACGCATCGGACGTTTCGAGATTGCCAATGGCGGCACTCTGCTGCTTGACGAAGTCGGCGAGCTTCCGCTCGACTTACAGGCCAAACTATTGCGCGTGCTCGAAGAAGGTGAGTTTGAACGAGTCGGCGGCAATCAAACGATCAAGGTCGACGTACGTGTGATCGCGGCCACGAATCGCAATCTCGAGGACGCTGTTCGCAAAGGCGTCTTTCGTTCGGATTTGTATTACCGCCTCAGCATCTTTCCGATCACTCTGCCCTCGCTACGGGAGCGGAAGGAAGACATACCGGTACTCGTCACGCACCTGGTGAAGCAGTTGAGTCAGAAGCTCGGCAAAACCATCGACGCGGTTCCGCAAGAGACGATGACGAAACTGCGAAACTATCCATGGCCGGGTAACGTGCGCGAATTGAAAAACGTTCTCGAACGCGCGGTGATCATCACGCAGGGATCGAAGCTTCAGCTAATCGACGATCTCGACTACCAGGCGTTCCAGTTGGACCTTCAGCAGCAGAGCATCGCTGCAAGTCTATTATCCGACTCCGCGACTGCTCCCGAGACCCTCGAGCAAACCGAGTACAACGTGATCCTGCGCACTCTACAGAATGTACATTGGAAACTTGAAGGTCCCGGCGGCGCCGCGGAATTGCTGAACCTTCATCCCAGCACGTTACGCTCGAAGATGCGCAAGCTGGGCATCGAACGACCGCGATACAAAACGCAGAATCCTTAAGAATCAGAATGGCCAGCGCCACTCAATCACGTCCGGGCGGTCGACTCCAAACTCGTGTGCATAGTGACGGCAGGAGATCTGCATGTTGCGAAACTTCTCCTTCGCATGCGCGCCGATCGTTTGCAGTTTCGGAACGCGATCTATGACGTCGATCGCTAACGTGTAACGATCGATTTCGTTCTCGATTGCCAACTCCATCGGCGTGTTGATGTTGCCGCGTTCCTTGTAGCCGCGAACGTGAAGGTTCTTGTGATTGGTCCGGTTGTATGCGAGCCGGTGAATCAGCCACGGGTAGCCGTGGAAGTTGAAAACGATCGGCTTGTCGATGGTAAACAGGCTATCGAAGTCGCGATCGCTCAGGCCGTGCGGATGCTCGCGATCGGTTTGCATCTTGAACAGATCGATCACATTGATAAAACGAATCTTCAGTTCCGGAAACTCCGCTCTGAGCAGCGCTGTTGCGGCCAACGCTTCCTGCGTTGGAACATCGCCCGCGCAGGCGATCACGACGTCAGGTTCCTGTCCCTGATCGTTACTCGCTTGCGCCCAGATGCTGATGCCTTTGGTGCAATGGACCACCGCCGTCTCGACGTCCAGGTACTGCAAGTGCATCTGCTTATCGCTGACAATCACGTTGATGTAGTTCTCACTGCGCAGGCAATGATTTGCGACAGACAGCAGAGTGTTGACGTCGGGTGGCAGGTAGATTCGTGTTACTGCAGCGCGCTTGTTTACCACTACATCCAGAAAGCCCGGATCCTGGTGCGTGAAACCGTTGTGGTCCTGGCGCCAGACGGTCGAGGTAATCAGTAAGTTCAACGAAGCAATCTTCCGCCGCCACGAGAGCTCATTGCAGATCGACAGCCACTTCGCATGTTGGTTGAACATCGAATCGATGACGTGCGCGAATGCTTCGTACGTGGAAAAGAAGCCATGCCGCCCCGTTAACAGGTAACCTTCAAGCATGCCTTCGAGCGTGTGCTCGCTGAGCATCTCGATGACGCGGCCGTCGGGTGAGAGTTCACCGCCATCGCTGTCTTCGGGAAAGTATTCGGCAATCCAAAACTTTTTGCTGACCTCGTAGATGTCGTCGAGTTTGTTCGAGGTGTTTTCATCCGGACTAAAAACCCTGAACGAGTCTTGATTGAGCTTCATCACGTCGCGCAGAAACTTACCGAGCGGCCGCGTGTTTTCGGCTTCCACCTGTCCCGGCTTCTCAAACTGCGCCGCGTATGTTCTGAAGTCAGGCAAACGGAGAGTCTTCTTCAATTGGCCGCCATTCGCATGTGGATTGGAGCCCATGCGCCGGTTACCGGCCGGCGTTAACTCACGCAACTCAGAAACAAGCCGGCCGTCCCCGTCAAAGAGCTCTTCAGGTTTGTAACTGCGCATCCACTGCTCGAGAAGTTTCAGATGCGCCGGGTTTTTCTTCACGCCCGCGAGCGGCACCTGGTGTGAACGCCAAAGACCTTCCACCTTTCGCCCATCGACTTCAGCCGGTGCGGTCCAACCTTTTGGTGAGCGAAGCACGATCATGGGCCAACGTGGACGCCTCGCGACGCCTGAACTTCGCGCTTCCTGTTGCACCGTGCGAATCGCCTCGACGCAATGATCGAGAGTCGCCGCCATTGCCTGGTGCATCGTCGGCGCATCTGAGCCTTCAACAAAGAGCGGCGTGTAGCCGTAGCCTTTGAACAGATCTTCGAGCTCCTGGTGACTGATGCGTGCCAGCAAGGTGGGATTGTTGATCTTGTAACCGTTCAGGTTGAGGATCGGCAGCACGGCGCCGTCACGAACGGGATTGAGAAACTTGTTGATGTGCCAGGACGTCGCGAGTGGACCAGTCTCGGCTTCACCATCGCCGACAACTGCTGCAACTATCAGATCCGGGTTGTCGAACGCCGCGCCGCAAGCGTGAGACAGCACGTAGCCCAGTTCCCCGCCCTCGTGAATCGATCCCGGAGTTTCCGGAGTGCAATGGCTGCCGATTCCACCGGGAAATGAAAACTCTTTGAAGAAACGAAGCAATCCGTCTTCGTCCAAACTCTTTTCGGGATAGATCTCGGAATAGGAACCCTCAAGGTAAACAGGCGCCAATACGCCCGGCGCGCCATGTCCTGGCCCGGCCATGTAGATCATGTCCACGTCAAACGACTTAATCACCCGGTTGAGGTGGGTGTACACAAACGACAACGCGGGGCTCGCGCCCCAGTGTCCCAACATTCGGTTCTTGATGTGTTCGGGTTTCAGCGGCTCGCGCAGCAGAGGATTTGCCTGCAGGTAGATCATGCCCACCGCGAGGTAATTACACGCGCTCCAGAACGCGTGTGTCTTGCGGAACTCAGCCTCACTCAACGGAGCACCCGCGATCGTCGCGCGCGCTACTCCGTAAGCGCTAAGTTCGTTCACTGCCGACCTGCTTGCACTCATGAAGCCTCACTTCATTGAGGGGAAACAGGGGGTGAGGCCCTGCATTTTGAAAGATCGTTAATGGATGACGATCCCGATACCTAAACGCACATTGTCCTGACGCGTGCCGGGTATGAAGAATGGTGTCCCGACTGTTTGAAACGGAGTTGGCACGAGCACGATCCCGGTCTGCTGATCGCCGCGATTGATGATGTTCCAGTCTATTTGTACGACTCGCAGATCGAACCGTTCGTTCAGCTTGATGTCGAGTCCGCCGCCAAACGCCATCGCGAAGCTAGTCTCATTCGTATGAAAGTCGCTGATGCCGAAGAGCGCCGGTAAGTTTGGACTATCGACGTCGACCTTCTGCACGGCGACGCCGAAAAGAGCGTGTCCAAACGGCTTGAAGGTTGGTCCATCCTCGGAATTGTTTTTCACCTGAATGCCGCCGAGAATGTTTTGCAGCGTGGTGTCTACCGTGCCGCTGCCCAACGGGCGGTTGAAATTGTCTTCCCGCAGGTGGAGTGAGTAATCAAACTTGGCGCCGACGTATTTGTGGAAGTTCCAACCGGCTGCGAGATTGAAACCACGCAGGTTTTTTTTCTCGCCCAGCACGTCGTCAACTGCCGGACTGCCCGTGTCGCCTGCGAGGTTGTCAAGAAACAAGGCGGAATACCCGCCGAAAAACTCGTACCGCTTGTAATCGTCCTGCGCCAAAGCAGTAGTCGCGAAAACAAGAATCAAAGTTGCAAGAATCGCCAATCGCTTCATAAGACTTCTTCCTTTCGTGCCTGTTTTCGTCGGGCGTCAGGTTGCAGTTTACGAGCGCGATGGTGGGCGGATAACTGTCAGTATTGACAGGGGAAAGTAGCTAACTGATCTTCCTCTGGGCCAGGCTTAGCCGGAGAGTTGAGGCATTAGATAGAACATCAGCGCGATGATCGCGTAGACGGTGATTAGCTGGACGCCCTTGAACCAATTTGCTTCTCCATCACCACTGACCAAAGCCCCAATAATCACGGCGATAAACAACGAACCCATCTCGGCGCGGCCGAAGGCGAGTTCCAACGGTTGCGGCGCGACGAAATAACTCGCGAGCACGAGTATCGGCGCGACAAACAACGCGATCTGAATACAACTTCCCGCGGCAATCCCTACTGAAAGATCCATCTTGTTCTTCCGCGCCATCGCGATTGCCGATCCACTCTCGGCGGCGCCGCCGACGATGGCGACAAACACAATGCCGATGAACAGTTGCGACATACCGAGCGCCTTGCCTGTTTCTTCCGCGGCGCCGACGAGAATCTCACTCATCCAGGCCGCGAGCGCTGATGCCGCCAGCAAAGTGATCACCGCCCGTGCTACGGACCATTGTTCTTCGTGATGACCTTCGTGTTCAGAGTCAACGCTGGCGAATGCGGAAGTATGTGTTCGCAGTGAAAAAAGAATGTAGAGCCCGTATGCGATCAACAACAGCACCGCGATTCCGATATTGAGGAATTGCTCCTGGCGTATCACTTCGTTTGGCGCAAAGACACGGCTGAAAGCGCTCGGTACGGTCATGCTTACGGCAGCCAAAAACATCATCGTGCTGTAGGCGCGCGCGGCTGTCGGGTTGAAACGCTGTTGGTGAAAACGAAGTCCGCCGACCAGAAACGCAACGCCGAGCGCGAGCATCAAGTTGGCCAGTATCGCTCCCACCAGCGACGCTCGGACCATTTCGAGATAACCAGCCCTCAACGCTACAAAAGCGATGATCAATTCCGGGGCATTCCCAAAAGTAGCGTTCAGCAGACCTCCGACGGCATCGCCGGTGCGAGTGGCAAGTTGTTCGGTGGCGCCGACGATTTGCGCGGCAATGGGAACAATCGCCAACGCCGCCATAAAAAACAGCACCGGCGCGGAGGCATGGGCCAGATATTCGAGCCCGATGGTGATCGGTACAAACAGCAGCATCCAATTCATCGGCTTTCGCGCGAAGCTGCCCAGCGGCGAACCCACATCCGGTGCATGAGAAACTGCCTGGCCTGCTGTAGACATCTCAACCTCCTAAAACCCATAGACAATTGGCGCCAACAACAACACCACCGCGCCCACGATCAGCGTCAACGGAACTCCAACCTTCGCGAAATCCGCAAAGTTATAGCCGCCAGGGATTTGGACCATCAGGTTGGTTTGAAAGCCGGCCGGATTGATGAATGCGCATGAGGCGCCACTCGTCAGGATCATTGCAAACGGAAGAAAACTGACTCCCAGACTGTTCGCCAACGACACCGCTACGGAAAACATCATCACTGCCGATGCAGCATTCGTGATTACGTTCGTCAAAAGAACTGTTCCAACGTAAACAGCCGCCAGCGCGATCATCGGACTCCGGCCGCCGATCGACGCAAAGACGTTCGCGGCCTCTTGCGCTAGTCCGGTGCCTGTGATTGCCGATTCCAAACCGACCGCTGCGCCAAGCACGACGATCGTTTGCCAATCCACGCTCTGCCACAAACGATCGATCGTCAAACACCCACTCAGCAGCATCGCCATTGCCGCCAACAAAGCCGCGTTGAGCATGCTCGTAACTCCAGTGGCCGCCAGGACCACCATCCCGACTGTGATCACAATCGCGACCACCGCCCGATCGATCCGCTGCACGCGAAATCCTTCGAGCCTCTTCGTCAAAATGAAGTCTGCTTCGCGGCGGTTTTCATAAAAGAACGCATCGTCGACCTCCACCACTCCGGCGTCGCCAGCCTCGAGACGGAGATCGGCGAGCGGTTCGCGAGGCGCTTTACCGTTACGCGAAACTCCCACCAGCATCAATTGATAAGGACTGTCGGGAAGCGGCAGATCGCCGACCCGATGGCCAATCGCGGGCGAGCGTGCAGACAAGACCACTTCCACAAGCTGGTGCTCGTGGCGCCGGCTGAACATCTTCGTGGCATACGCCGGACACAGACCAATCGTGGTCCATATTCCGGGCAAGACATCAGCCGGCGCGAAAACGGCAAGTAGATCTCCAGACTGGAGTATCAACTCGGGCGATGGCTTTATCGACGTGCCGTTTCTGGCAATCGACTCGACCGTAAAACCCACCGGATGGGCCAGGCCTGCCTGCTCGAGTGTCTTGCTCTTCAGTCTGGAGTCCTCAATCAGAAACTCGCTGCGATAAGTTCGCTTTTCAATCCCTGCCTGACTATCAGTTTTCTCCTTTAGTAAACGCGAACCGATCAACATCATGTAAGCGAGACCGGCAATCGTTGCCGGTATTCCGATCAATGCAGGATCGAAGAAACCTATTGGCTTAGCTCCAGGCAGTTCACCTTTAGCCATTGCGTCGACGACCAGTCCGGCAATGATTAGATTCACGCTAGTTCCAATCAGCGTGATCGTGCCGCCGAGAAGCGCCGCGTAGCTGAGACCCATGAACAGTTTCGATCCTGGCAGGCCAGTGCGGCGCGTCAGGTCTCGCACGGCCGGAATCATCATCGCTACGAGAGGAGTGTTGTAGAGAAACGCGCTGGCAGCGGCGATGGGCACGAAGATCCTGAATTGGGCCGTCGCGATCGAGCGTGGCAGTCCGATAACCCGCTCAGATAAAAGCGAGATCGCGCCGGTCGCATACATTCCGGCGGCGACTGGATAGAGCGCGGCCACTGTCACCACGCCGGTGTTGCTATAACCCTTGAACAGCGCCGCGGGACTTGCGAGTTGCAACGTCATCGCGACAGTTAACGCGCCGATGAACACCAGCCAGATCGGAAGCTTGTTCCACACGAGCATCACAACCATGGCGACTAACAAAGCAAGTGTTATCCACGCGGCTAGTGTCACTGGACTTGTGCCTCTTGTGCCTCTTTGTGGCTCAATTTCGCGGGTGACACTCAACGCATTGAAACGGCGAGAGGTCACCCAGGTAAAGCCGGTAACAGCATGACCCTAAACGCTTTGCCTGTGCGCTTTATCTTCATGGCCCTGCCTGTGAGCCATGATCCTAGCTGCCGTTTGACGCTCCTGTTACTGGCAATTCTGACAGTATGGAGGGGTTGACACACGCATTAGGATTGTCCCAAAACCAGCACGAAAGAGCGCAAGATCATGTCGAAGAACCTCATCACAGTTGATGGTAATGAGGCTGCTGCATCGGTGGCGTTTCGGGCAAGTGAAGTCACTGCCATCTTTCCGATCACACCGAACTCACCGATGGCCGAATTGTGTGATGAATGGGCCAGCCGGGGAAGAATCAATCTTTGGGGAATCGCTCCGGAAATCGCCGAGATGCAATCGGAGGGCGGTGCGGCGGGAGCACTGCATGGGGCTGTGCAAGCCGGCGCGCAGGCGACAACCTTCACCGCCTCTCAGGGCCTGCTACTGATGATCCCAAACATGTACAAGATCGCCGGGGAGTTGTCGCCCTTCACGATGCTCGAGCTTGAAGTAAGGCGACACGTTGAACTTCAACTTCGTCCGAGCTCGATCTGCGTTTGCTAGGAACGGCCGTCCTGTCGGGACGTGTGAAAGCATCGCTCGCGATCACTGGCGGCGTTCATACGGCTCTGGACGTGATCAAGGCAACAATGGCTGGCGCTCATGCACTGCAAATGATTTCCGCGCTGATGCGCAATGGACCACGTTATTTGCGAACGGTGCACACTGAGCTGGAAGCATGGTTGCTTGCCAATGATTGGAGTTCGCTGACGGAGATGAGAGGAAACATGAGTTTCCAGAAGATTCCCAATCCTGCTGTTTACGAACGCGAAACATTCAGACGAATGTTTCAATGACTTTTGGAGAATACCGCTATGATGCCCGGACCTGGTTTTTCGATTGTCGAAAGCGTGCTGCACCCGACTGATTTTTCAGAGGGCAGCCGCGTTGCTTTTCATCACGCACTCAAGACGGCCCTGTTGACCAAGTCGACACTCACGCTGCTACACGTTGCCACCGACGACACTACGAAGTGGTCTCATTTTCCCGGAGTGCGCGAGACGCTGGAACGTTGGGGAGCGCTACCTAAAGGTAGTGAGAAGTCGGCGGTGGGCAAACTTGGCATTAACGCTTGCAAGGTTGTAACCAGTGAGGGTGAACCGGTCGAAATGGTCGTCGGCTATTTGGCAACACATCGTACCGATTTGATCGTGCTGGCTACGAGTCAACACGAGGGTCGCGTCCGCTGGCTCGGCAAGTCCGTGGCCGAACCAGTGGCGCGCAAAGCTGGAGAAATGACTCTCTTGATTCCCGGCAACGCCGAGGGTTTTGTTTCCGCTGACGACGGATCGATAAACCTGACCAAAGTACTTGTTCCGGTGGCTTTCACGCCGCCCCCGATTGCGGCTTTGCATGTAGCTGCGCGTTTAGTTGAAAGACTGAACTGTCCAACCGGAACTTTCATGCTCATGCACGTCGGCAATTCAAATACGATGCCCGCGCTGCGTTTTCCTGAAGTGCCCGGCTGGACGTGGGAGAAAGAATTGCGCACCGGCGACGTCATCAAGAACATCGTCGATGCGGCAAGAGATCACGAAGCCGACCTGATCGTGATGGCAACGGACGGCCGCAATGGTTTTCTCGACGGCTTGCGTGGCAGTCACAGTGAAAGGGTTTTGCGCCATGTCACTGCGCCGCTGCTCACGATCCCTGTAGGCTCGCGCGCCTCACGTTTTCTGACTTAAAGCCAAAAAGAGGCACAAGAAGCACAAACAGGTAGGCTGAGGCATTTCTGGTCGACAAGATGGGCGGCTAACTCCGTTTCCTCTGAATAAGGATTCTTCATCGATGCTACGACTGGGAAGCTGTGGCTACTTTCGGCCGGCCCAATAACCAGGTCGGCGGCCGTAATGAGCTACAGCCAAAATGCGGATCTTGTCACCTGAGACTGTATAGATCAACGAGTATGGAAAGTGGGTGGTGTCCTACGACTGCGTTGCTGCGAAGGGAGGGCGGCTAAATAAGTAGCGCTTCCTCCCTTCAAGACCTTGCCTTTGATCCTGAATTCGGACAATTATCGAAACGCAAGCTTGTCAAACCCAGACCGCCAGGTAGACGCGTGACATTAATCGCTGCTTTCCGTTGTGAGATCGATAACGAGCCGGGCGTCATTGTGTGTGCTGACAGCCAAGAGACAATAGGTGAATACAGAACGACGGTTGACAAAATCATCCCACGAATCGCCGGACATTACGATCTAGTGATTGGTGGAGCGGGTATAGGTAACATCATTGACGGACTGGTGAATTCTATTGAACGAGATGTGAGACACTGGGACGCTGGTAAGTCGGAAGACATCGCGCGGCAACTGTTAGCAAATATATTAGCTGATTACATCGAAAACGTAGTGCGACTCTATGAAACCACTGACCCGAACGACAGACGCGTTGATTCTATCGTCTGTCTACGGGATCGGAAGTCTGGAGCCGTTTACCTTTGGAAGTCAGCCGGGCCAGTAATTGAAGCCGTGACGGATTTCCGTCTCGTTGGAGCCGACATAGCGCTCTACCAATATGAAGTGAAGCGTCTTTACATGCCTGAGTCGGATGCCCTGAGCACCATTGTCTTAGCAGTTCATCTGCTCTCAATTGCAAAAGCCACAAGCAATAACATTGAAGAACCTTTTAAAGTAATTGGTGTTGGTCGGAACGGGGTATGGATAGAACCTGCTAAGAAGATAACGCTATTAACTCAAAGAATTACTCAAGTAAACAATATGCTGGGCAGGCTATTGCGAGACGTGCCTAACTTCACGCTCTCTGACGAAACGTTCGCAAATGCTCTTGATTTATTCTTAGGGGAAGTGTTTGGACTGCGGAACGATGTCGCCCAGTTCAAGTTATCGCACTCCCCAATAATGCAAGCCATGATGGGAACGACGCAGAAAGACAGGAGTCAATAAGTGAGTACCGCCATTATCCCATCAAAACTTGAGACTTTAGGCGTGGACAGTGCATCATGGGGTGTTCAACCATTCCAATCGTGAGCCTCCTTGATATGCAACCGTTCCTCGCCGGGATTTTTCTCTTTGCCGCCCAACAAATAAATGGCTTCGACTCGCAAATTGAAGCTCAAATCAAACGCCGTGGGAGGGATAGCCCTCTCACTCCGATGGAAGTGCGCCGTATCCGCTCGCATTGTAAGACCTTAGAGACACAATGCGAACGACTTCAAATCAAAAGAACACTGGAACGCCTGAGCCGTATCGAGGTTAAATTTATCGAGGCCACCTTTAACTCCAAACGTGCGGTTTCTCTAGAGCAAATCCGGGTTCAAATTCAAGAACTGCGGCAGGCTATCGTCAGTGACCTAAATGAGCGGACATTCATGTATGTATCTCCCGAAGAGGCACAGTTTTATGAGCAGGGCGCTCTGTTTGGTAAAGAGATCGCAGAACGATTCCCGCAGGCTAACCAGGAAATCACCAGCGCCGGTAACTGTTTTGCGACTGGCAATAATACCGCTTGCGTTTTTCATTTAATGCGATCAATAGAGATCACCGCACGAATCATGGTTGACAAACTGCGCGTCCGAAAGTATCTGGATCGCCCTGTCGTCTTATGCGATTGGGGAGATTTAACGCGAGCGTTAGATAAGGGCGTGGAGGCACTGGCGCAAGGAAAACGTAAATCGCTCAGCAAGACAGAAACTTTCGAATTCTACAATCATGCGGTTAGCCAGTTTCGCAACTTTAAGAACGCTTGGCGTAATAACGTCTCGCACACTCGGAAAGTGTACGGGGCAGGAGAGACAAAAGACATAATCGACAACACGCGTCAGTTTATGACCCATCTCGCAATGCGTTTGAGAGAGCCAAGAAAAGTTTGACTTCGGATTTAAGTAAACCGATAATCCGCCCCTTTTGAAAACTAAAAGAAAGCCCGCCGAGTGTTGGTCGCACTTGCCAGCCCGCTCCGTAATGGGGGCGCATCCTAAGACTCAAAGAGAATCAGCAACGCGCTAATAGGACACGACCGGAAAGTGCCTCATTAGATACCTGCGTCGTTCCCGTCCACGCCATGGCGAACCAAGCGCAGGATGTCGCAGAAGCTTATTGATCGATTGTTCGAACTCGTTAAGGAAGGATTGAGAAAGACTGGTGCCAGCTTTTTCACGATAAAACGAGGCAGCGTCCCGGAGGTCGTCCGAAGCCTCCGGGTGTAGAGAGTAGTTCATTCAAATTCAGCTTTTAGCTTTGTGAGAGTTTCTGGACCAGACAACAAAGAAACAGTTCCATTTTCAATTTCGGTTTGGCGACGCTCGACTTCCGCTGCCCAAGCTTCTTCGACTTCTGGATCAGCATCAAGGGTGGTAATCAATCGATCGACAAGCCTTGCTCGATCCGCAGGTGTTAACTGTAAGGCTGCGGCTTCAAGCGTTTCAACGGTTTCAGATTCTAATGCCATTATGCTCTCCATTCAGACTTCAATGTTGCCTGGTATTTCATGAAGTCAACTGCACGCTAGTTTATCATTTCCCGCCTGGTTCTTTGCAGTTTTCATGCTACTCATAACCTTTAATTAATGAGTCGCAACCCTTCTTGAAACCGCCCGCTCCTGTCTGGGATCCGCCGGGACCTTTTTGGGAAAGCAGTCGCAACTACTGCACTCTTCCGGATAGCAAGCCGGTTCTCTCCGAACCTGTTTCGGATTCGTGGATTACCATTAGGGGTCGCTCGTTTATCTGATCATGACGACCGGCTCCCGATCGGGGTTTGGGAGATCCTGAAAGAGATTTCGCCGATCCTGATCGTCCGCGGGGCGATCCTGATAGCTGTTTCGGCAATCCCAGGAATAAAAGCCTTGCACGAAGAAGCTATCTCGCGCTCTTCGTGCAAGGCTAACCAAAATCCGCACGGGACAGTGGCGATCCGGACTGGACTCGCGCCGATCAGCACGGAAGCGTGACGCCCGCAAACAGCTTGTCTTCAAGCATCCTAATCTGCGCGTCGACCATGCCATGCAGATTCAACTCGCCGCAGCGGGTGAATGCTAGGTGTTTCGCTGTGTTAGCAAGTGCTTTGGGGTGCGCGGAGTTTTCAAGAGTTGATAGAAGGACCAAAAGAGCGGCTGAAGATTCTTCACCAGCCCGGCAAATCAAATCTGTCAGCGCTTCGATCTTTTCTTCGCTGGAAGCTACGTACACGTTGTCGAGGATGCTTTCGCCGTTATCGGCGCAGCGTATGAGTTCGGGAAGTTCCGGGTCGTTTATTTCCAACCCATAACGGATTATCGCGCGCGTGTGTGCGTCGATCGATTTGTCATTTATCACTGATTGAGCGCGGCGTTTCAGAGCGTCGCTGATGTTGGTCCTGTTTCCGTTGGTTGAGTGAGCGGTTTCTTCGCGCAGAGGTGCGCTGTTAAGATTAAGCATGACTTTCATCCTTTCTAAGTAAGGTTGAGGGTCGAGGGTCGGCGTTGTGTTGGTGCACAAGGTCGGCCCGCTTCGTTTTTAAGAGGGGTGGCCCAGCACACTAGCGCGCGGATTTTCGTATGTCAATATGTTTATAAAACCGAGGTCATTTCATCGAGCGGCGCAGATCGATCATCGCCTGTTGACTGACACGCAAAGTGCCCTGCACGGGACGATCCAGATCCGCAATCAAGTACAGAACCAACGAGAAGCCAAGCACCAGTGCACACACGGCGATTGAACGTTTGCTATGGGCCAAGCCAGCGTGGTAACCCATCATTACCATCGCGAGAATTGTTAGCAGGTACAGCACGACCCACATCACGCCAGGCACCCGGCTCCGCAGTCCGGCCATTACTCGCTTGGCATGCAAGTCGATCACGTCGTTCAACGACTGAACGAAAAGTCCTGTGATATCTGAACGATCTTTCTCCGTTGCGGCGACTGCCAGGGACCAGAGCCTCTTCTGCAACTCTTCCGACCTTGTGATTGCTTGATTCAACTTGCCTGGCTGAATTGCCTCAAGCCGGACATCGACATACTCACGCAGCAAAGCCTGACTTTCCGTCCGTATCGGTTCCGGGAGCATTGCTGCCCGAAGGTAGGTAGTGCCAATCGCATTTACTTCAGACATGAGAACTTGTCGCCGATCTTCGAAGCGCGATCCTGCAAGTCCAAATGTGAAAGCGAGCATGAATGCCAGTAGGCCCAGAGTGGCTCCAGCCATCGCGCCAACGGGCGCTTCTTTTTCTTCAACGGAGTGACGCTCACGATAAGACGCATATCGATAACCCGCTTCGACCGAAAGCAGCGCGATCACGACCGTGAGCGGTAGAATCGACCAAAGCGGAAGGTAATCAATCAGCACGTTCACTTCCATGTTGGGCCTCAGCTCAAAAGTTTGCTCAGCAGCAACGCAATGATGATCGTTGAGGTGATCGTAACCAGGCCGGGCAACATGAAACTGTGATTGAGCAGGTACTTGCCAATCTTCGTTGTGCCCGTCTGATCAAAAGACACGGCTGCCAGTAACGTTCCGTACGTCGGCAGGAAAAAGATCCCGTTCGCTGCCGGATAAAGCGCGGCGAGCGTTGTTGCTGGTAAGTTCAGCGCGACACCGACAGGCATCAGAATCGCAACAGTGGCGGCCTGGCTGAAAAGCATTGTCGACAGCACAAACATCCCGATCGCAAACGTCCACGGATAAACTTCCAAAACACTCGCGATGCCGCCGACAATGAAGGTGCGATTGCCTTCGAAAAACGACGAGCCCAGCCAGGAAATTCCGAGTATGCAGATGATGGCCGTGATGCCGCTGCGCATGATCGTCCCTTTCAACGCCGCTTCCGGAGAAGCTTTGAAGACGACCATGATTAGTCCGGCAATCGCGATCATGACAATCATGATCGCCATGCCCATGCTGACTTGATCGGTGTCAGTAACAACGCCCTCGGTAACAACTTCGTACGCCGGGCGCAGGTTTGGGAAGATCCCGATCAGCACTACGAGCACGATGCCAAGCAGGAAAAACATCATCGAACCACGAGCACGAAAGAGATTCTGTTGCCCGAATTCCGCCGTGGGCTGCGGCGTCTTTACCTCGCCGGTCGCGAGGCGCTGCTGGTAAACGGGATCGGTATCTAAATCTTTTCCTCGCCACGCGACTGACAACGATCCGATCACGACACCCAAAAACGTTGAAGGGATAGTGATCGCCAGCAGTCGCGGCAACGAGATTCCCTGCGCCAGCAGAAACCCGAGCATCGCGACAGTCGCGGCAGAGATCGGCGACGCGATCACTCCCTGGAAGCCGGCGATGACGCTGATTGAAAGCGGACGCTCCGGTCTGACTTTTCCGTTACGCGACACTTCCGCGATCACCGGCAGCAGCGCGTAGATCACATGCGCCGTGCCTGACGCTAACACCAGCAAGTAAGTCACGACCGGAGCGACGAACGTGATGTACTGAGGCCGCTTGCGCATGACTTTTTCCGCGAGCGACACAAGATAGTCGAGCCCGCCGGCGGCCTGCATTGTCGCGAGTGCGGTGATGACCGCGATGATCATTCCCAAAACAGACTGCGGTGGACCACCGGGAGGAAGTCCAAAGAGAAAAACGAAGACGAATAGCCCAACTCCCGCCATCGCGCCCAACGCAATGCCGCCCAGACGTGCGCCAATAACGATGCACGCCAGCAATATGAGCAGCTCGATCCAGATCATGGACGCTCTCTCTCAATAGCCACAAAGAAGCACAAAAGGCACAAGGGTGTTCGCAAAATGTTTTGTGCTTCTTGTGCCTTTTTGTGGCCGCATACTCTTGAGGCGAAACCTCTCAGTAAGTAGTGAACAGGTTTTGAATGTCTGCTTTCGAGCGTGATTTCAGTAGCGCAAGCGACAGGAGCAATCGCGCCTTTTGCGGATTGAGCTCATCCGAAGCGATAAATCCCAGCTCGTCGTCATTAACTTCAACGTTCCTGCCCACGGCGCCCGTCGCCACGCGCGAGCTTCTCACAACAATCACGCCTTTCTTTGCAGCATTCGCGGCAGCGTCGAGCGATGCTTTGTTCATGTTGCCGTTGCCGACGCCCGCGATCACGATGCCTTTTGCGCCATTGGCGACAGATGCATCAATCAGATCAGCGGGCATGTCGGCACAGCCGAAAACGATGTCGACACGCGGCAGCTTGCTCACGTCGCTCACGTCAAACTCGCTCCCGCTCGTGTGTTTCCATTCAGGGTTGTTGTAGAAATCGTTCTTGCCGTAGTTCGCGACGCCCACCACACCACGCAACGGCGACATGAACGTCTGCACCGCGGTAGTGCTTGTTTTCGTCAACGAGTGGGCCGCATGAATCCAGTCGTTCATCACCACGAGAACGCCGCGCCCACGGGCGTTTGGATCGATCGCCACGCCGACGGCGTTGTAAAGATTCAATGGACCATCAGCGCTAACCGCGGTCGAGGGCCGCATTGAGCCCACCATTACTACCGGCTTCTCGCCTTTCACCACCAGATTAAGGAAGAACGCAGTCTCTTCCATCGTGTCGGTGCCGTGGGTGACGACAAAGCCATCCACGGTACCCTGCCTCATGAGCTCATTGATACGTTTCGCGAGCTTGAGCATGATGTCGAACGACATGTCCTGCGAGCCGACATTCGAAATCTGCTCGCCTTTAATATTCGCCATGTCTTTGATACCCGGAACTGCGGCGATCATTGCGTCGATAGTGACGGCGCCTGACGTGTAAGCGGCTTGTGTGCCCGAGGCGGCTGCGCCGGCGATTGTCCCGCCGGTGGCGAGTATGACGACGTTTGGTTTCTTCTCCTGCGCAAGTGCTGATTGCCACGCAGCAAGAGTGATAAGAAGAACCAATGTGATACGAATTCGATTTTGGAAGATCATCGTTAATCTCCAATCAAGGCTTGATCGCAAAATCTCTTGCTGGACTTCTCTGTGCAACCTCTGTGTCTCTGTGTCTCTGTGGCTATTTTCCTGAGCAATTCATTAACCACAGAGACACAGAGACACAGAGGCTGCACAGAGAAAACCTGTTTACGACTTTTAGGGCAAAGCATCCAATCAATATGTTTTCAAACCCATCGCGCGAAACTGATCGCAAACACGTTTCGTTAGCTCAGGCGCAGGCGGTTGCACATCGTTGAGCTTGTAATCAAGGCCCAGCTTCTCCCATTTGAAGCGTCCCAATTGATGAAACGGCAGTACGTCGACTCGCTCGACGTTTCCGAGCTCCGCGACAAACGCCGCGAGCCGTGCGATATCGTTTTCATCGTCAGTCAGCGACGGCACTAACACGTAGCGCAACCACACTTTTCTGCCGCGTTGGGCCAGGCGGCGGGCAAAGTCCAATGTTGGACCAACATCTTTTCCCGTCAGATATTGATGACGTGATGCATCCCATGTTTTGATATCCAGCAGCACGATGTCGATCTGTTCCAGCTCTTCATCCGACAGGCGTTCGCCAAGATATCCGTTGGTGTCGAGCGCCGTGTGAATTCCCATTGCCTTGGCGGCGCTCAAGAGTCTGATCACGAACCGGTCCTGCATCAGTGGTTCGCCACCGCTCAACGTCACTCCACCTGACATGATCTTGAGGCCGTATCCATACTTGCTGATTTCCGCGACCGCGCGCTCGAGCGGCACCGGCATTCCATTCATCATGTTCCACGTGTCCGGGTTGTGGCAGTACAAACAACGAAACTGACATCCTGAGGTCCACGCGACCAAACGAACACCTGGACCATCGATCGCTGAGCCCGTGGTGAATGAGTGCAGGAATCCGATATCGCCCGTTCGTAGGGCCTGCTTCACTGCAGACTCAGAGACGTCCTTGCCCAGCTCCACGCGAAGCTCGAAAGGACTGTGTGCCTCCAGCGGCACCTGCTCTAGTGCTTTGAGCTCACTCATCAACAAGCCCCATGAAACGTTCGGTTGATTACGTCCATCTGTTGATCGCGCGTCAGCCTCACGAAGTTCACCGCGTAGCCGGAAACCCGGATCGTCAGGGTCGGGTATTTGTCCGGATGGTCCATCGCATCGATCAGCATCTCGCGATTGAGCACGTTGACGTTCATGTGATACCCGGTGGTGCTGAAAAACGCGTCGAGTATGCCGCGCAGGTTGGCCACACGATCTGCCGGTGATCTACCGAGACCTTCCGGTACCAGCGATGAAGTAAGCGAGATGCCATCGGCGGCATCGCGGTAAGGAATCTTCGCGACCGAAGCAGCCGACGCGTGAATGCCATGAACGTCGCGGCCGTGCATCGGGTTGGCGCCGGGAGCGAACGGTTCGCCTTGCCGCCGGCCATCGGGCGTGTTGCCGGTGTTCTTGCCATACACCACGTTCGACGTGATGGTCAGCACTGATTGCGTGTGATAAGCGTGCCGGTAGGTTGGGTACTTTCTCAGCTTGGTCATGAACGTGCTCACCAGCCAGGAAGCGAACTGATCCACACGGTTATCGTTATTCCCAAACTTCGGAAACTCTCCTTCAGTTTCGTAATCACTGATTAGACCAGTCTCATCGCGAACAACTCGAACCTTGGCGTAACGGATCGCCGAAAGACTGTCAGCAACTACTGACAACCCGGCGATGCCGAATGCCATGGTTCGCAACGGCGCGTAATCGTGCAGGGCCATCTCGATCCGTTCGTAAGCATATTTGTCGTGCATGTAGTGAATGGTGTTCATCGCATTGACATACACGCCGGCCAGCCAATCCATCATCTTTTCAAACTTGCCCAGCACTTCATCAAACTTGAGATACTCGCCTTGCACGCCGCCGCCCGCCGGACCGACCTGCTTGCCCGTTAGTTCATCGCGGCCACCATTGATGGCATACAAAAGACACTTGGCGAGATTGGCCCGCGCCCCAAAGAACTGCATCTGCTTCCCGACGCGCATCGGGGAAACACAGCAAGCAATCGCGCCATCATCACCCCACGCATTGCGCATGATCTCGTCACTCTCGAACTGGATTGAGCTGGTGTCGATAGCCACCTTGGCGGCGAAACTGCGAAACCCGTCAGGCAAGCGTGGTGAATACCAGATCGTCAGGTTGGGCTCGGGCGCTGGTCCAAGGTTGTAGAGCGTGTGCAGAAAGCGAAAGCTCGTTTTCGTCACGAGCGAACGGCCGTCGTCGCCCATACCGCCGATCGATTCCGTAACCCAGGTCGGATCGCCGGCGAAGAGATCGTCATATTCCGGCGTGCGCAAAAAGCGAACAATGCGCAACTTGATGACGAAGTCGTCGATGATCTCCTGCGCCTGTTCTTCGGTGATGGCGCCTGAGCGCAAGTCGCGCTGGAAGTAGACGTCGAGGAAGGTGGACGTTCGCCCTAGCGACATTGCGGCGCCGTTCTGTTCTTTCACCGCAGCCAGGTACGCGAAGTAAAGCCACTGCACGGCCTCGCGCGCGTTGCGTGCGGGATTCGAGATGTCGAAGCCGTAACTCGCGGCCATCTCCTGCAATTCTTTCAACGCTCTGATCTGTTCGCTCAGTTCCTCGCGGTCGCGAATGATCTCATCGGTCGACATCGCCGCGTCGATGCTGCGCTTTTCTTCCTGCTTGTGCTGAATGAGTCGAGCAACGCCATATAGTGCGACGCGGCGATAGTCGCCGATGATGCGTCCGCGGCCGTACGCATCCGGCAGTCCGGTCAGGATGTGCGAGCTACGGCAACGTCTGATGTCTTCCGTATAGGCGTCGAAGACAGCGTCGTTGTGAGTCTTTCGGTACTTCGTAAACGCCTCGACAATATGCGGGTCAGGTTCATAGCCATACGTCTTCAAGGCGTTGAGGACCAGGCGGAAACCGCCATTGGGCATGATGGCGCGTTTGAGCGGAGCTTCGGTTTGCAAACCAACGATCACTTCATTGTCGCGATCGATATAACCAGGAGGATGTGCGGTAATCGAAGTGGGTATCGGTGAAATATCGAGCACACCTTTGCGGCGCTCTTCGACGAAGAGACGATTCAGGCGATCCCAGATCTTTCTGGTGCGATCCGTTGCCGGTGCGAGAAATGATTCGTCGTCTTCGTAGGGTTCGTAGTTCTGTTGAATGAAATCTCGGACGTCTATCTCGTTTTGCCAGAGTCCGATATTGAATCCTTCCCAGCCGGCAATAGTTTTTTCGTTGGTGATCTCCCCCGGCGCAGTACTGGCCATGGTAATCCTCCTCGTCGTGGTCGTCTCAAGCTGCTTTTGCGAGTCCCAGGAGCAAGCCGGTGTGTCGCGCAATCATCAACTCTTCATTGGTTGGAATCATCCATACCGATACCTTGCTGCCGGAAGTAGAAATCTTCGACAGGCGCTGATTGTTCGCTGCCTGGTCCAGCTCGATACCCAGCCATGCTGACGACTCGCAGATTCGCTTGCGGATCTCCGCTGAGTTCTCTCCGATTCCGGCCGTGAAAACGAGTGCGTCAATTCCACCGAGTACCGCCGTCAACGCACCGATCTCCTTGGCGGCGCGATAGACGAAGTAGTCGACAGCCAGACGAGCGGCGGGATCACTTCGTCCGAGCAGATCGCGCATGTCATTACTGATTCCCGAAATACCCAGCAGACCTGACTTCTTGTAGAGCAGCGTTTCGATCTCTTTTGCGGAGAGCTTCAGACCCTGGACCAGGTGCAGGACCACACCGGGATCGATCGAACCGGGACGGGTGCCCATACACAGTCCATCGAGGGCGGTGAAGCCGAGGCTACTGTCAACGCTCTTCCCTTCCTTGAGCGCGCACATACTCGCGCCGCTCCCGAGATGCGCGACGATCACGCGGCCGCGAGCCACGTCCGGAGCAACTTGCGGCAGAACTGAAGCGATGTATTCGTAAGAGAGACCGTGAAAGCCGTAGCGCTGGAGACCTTGTTGGCGTAACTCATGCGGCAACGGAATCAGCTCGGCCACTGCCGGTTGGCCGCGATGAAAGCTGGTGTCGAAACAGGCTACTTGCGGAACATCCGGCAGGCGTTCAATGACCGCTTCGATAGCCGCAAGGTTGTAGGGTTGATGAAGTGGCGCGAGCGGGATCAGTTTGTGCAGTTCCTCGAGCACCTGCTCGTTTACTACTGTTGGACCTTTAAACTGTGCACCGCCGTGAACCACACGATGACCCACGCCCAGCACTCTCGCTCCGGAATACTGTGAACGAAGCCAGACCGCGAGTGCTTCGACTGCTTCGTGTCCGTCCGCGCATTTAACGTCTTGCTTCGCGAGACTCTGATCGTTTGCGTCCTTAACCGACAGCCGCGGCGTGGTGCCGATGCCTTCAATCTGGCCGCGCGACGCGAGCCGCCACGCATCGCCCGCCGGACGCTGAAACACGCAGAACTTCAAACTCGATGAGCCTGCGTTGAGTACGAGTGCAAAGTCGTCCATAGCCTGTCTCATGCCACAAAGAGGCACAAAAAGCACAAGGGAGTTTGCTCAACTGCTGGCTTGACTGTTTTTGTGCCTTTTGTGCTTCTTTGTGGCTTGCTGTTGTTCATTAGCTTCAGGTCCTTTACGGCTTCGTGCGGCGCGCGTGGGCCACGAGCTTCGCAACGCCACAACTCGCAATCCGCGAGCGCACCGTGTCCGCACGGCTCGTGAGGATCACGGGCACCTTCGCGCCGAGAACCATGCCGGCGCTGTCAGCGTTTGCGAGAAAGCTCAACTGCTTCGCGAGAATGTTTCCCGCTTCGAGATCGGGCGCGAGGAGAACATCCGGATCGCCTGCAACCGCGGACTTGATGCCTTTCGTCTCAGCAGCTTGAACGTTGATTGCGTTATCAAAGGCGAGTGGTCCATCGAGTATCCCGCCTTTGATCTGTCCGCGTTCGGCCATCTTGCAAAGAGCCGCGGCGTCGATTGTGGCGGGCATTTTCGAGGTAACGGTTTCGACAGCAGCGAGTATCGCAACCTTGGGTTTATCGAGCCCGAGCGTTACCGCGAGATCGATCGCGTTCTGAACGATGTCCACTTTGTCTTCAAGAGTTGGTGCGATGTTGATGGCCGCGTCAGTCACGATCAGGACTTTGTGATAGGTGGGCACGTCCATGATGAACACGTGACTGATTCGCCGCGCGGTGCGCAACCCGCCCTCGCGCGAAACGATCGCCGACATCAGCTCGTCCGTGTGCAAACTGCCTTTCATCAGGATCTCCGCTTTGCCTTGTTTGACGAGTTCGACTGCTTTTGCGGCTGAAGCGTGGCTGTGTGGAACATCGACGATCTCTACGTTTGAAAGATCGAGCCGCGCTGCGGCGGCTGTTTCCGCGATCTTGTCGGCTGGTCCAACGAGCAGCGGCACGATCAGTCCTCGCGCTCCAGCTTCGATGGCGCCCGTCAGTGCCGACACCTCACACGGGTGAGCCACTGCTGTGGGAACAGGCGCCAAGCCTTCGCACCGCACTAGCAATCGTTCGTATTTTCCTGTTCCAGTTGCCGGCTGCATCTTGTTTCTCCCGAACCGCTGGTCCTGTCTCCTTCAGAAACAGCGTCAACAAAACCGCGACCGCTACGCCGTAGAGCAATCGAGGCGACGCCGACAGCGCTGACACCAAACGCCTCGGATAAGTCTGGCATCATTACCGCCGGCGCCGAGCGCATCGCGTACTGGTAGAAATAGAAGAGGGCTGTCAGTATCCAGACGACAACCGCGACCTTCACGCCAGCGCGCGTTTGAGATTCACCGACTTGTGCAACCGCTTGCGCCATTTGCGATCAAGGCTTTGCCTGATATTTGGTCTTGTCCAAATTGGTTAGTTTGATCGGGTCGAGCAACTCTTTGATCTGCGGCTCGGTGAGAATTTTCTTCTCACGAATGATCTCGAGTATTCCCTTCCCGGATTTGTAGGCTTCGCCGGCGAGCTCCGTCGCCTTTTCGTAACCCAGCACCGGATTGAGTGCAGTCACGATCCCGACCGTGGTTTCCATGTAACGTGAAAGCACCTGTTCGTTCGTCGTGATGCCGTCAATGCACTTCGTTCGCAGCAGCACGGAGACGTTGTTGAGCAGACTCTGCGACTCCATCACCGCGAGACCCGCGAGCGGTTCGTAAGCGTTCAGTTGCAACTGCCCGCTGTGCGCGGCGAGGTTTACGCTGTAGTCGTTGCCCATCACGCGAAAAGCAACGATGTTTGTGACTTCCGGAACGACAGGATTGACTTTGCCCGGCATGATCGACGAGCCCGGTTGCAAAGCAGGCAAGTTGATCTCAGCGAGACCGGCACGAGGACCCGAAGCAAGCAGGATCAGATCGCCGGAAATCTTTGAAAGCTTGATTGCCAGACTCTTCAACGCGGACGAGTAGACAACGAAACCCTGCTGGTCCCATGTTGCCGCCAGCATGTCGGAAGCCGGAACGATGGGTTTGCCCGTCAGCTTCGCGAGGTGCATCGCGCATTTTTCCGCGTAACCTTTGGGCGCGTTGAGCCCGGTGCCGATGGCCGTTGCGCCCATGTTGACGGTGTACAAATACTTCTCCGAATCGCGTAGTAGCTTGATCTCGTCTTCGAGGCTCGCCGCGAAGGCGTGAAACTCCTGACCAACGGTCATCGGCACCGCGTCCTGCATTTCAGTGCGGCCCATTTTGACGATCTCGAGGAACGCGTCGCCTTTCAAACGAAACGACGCTACGAGCTTTTGCAGTTCGCTAATCAGGCGATCGTTGCGCAGGATAAAAGCGACCTTGAGCGCAGTCGGATAGGAATCGTTGGTCGACTGCGACATGTTGAGATCGTCGTGAGGTTCGAGAAACTGATACTCGCCTTTCTTGTGCCCGGTCAGCTCGAGGCCGATGTTGGCGAGCACCTCATTGGCGTTCATGTTTGTCGAAGTACCCGCGCCACCCTGATACCAATCCACGACAAACTGATTGTGATAACGGCCATCGCGCAAAGCGGCGGTCGCCTTTTCGATCGCCGCCAGCCGGTCGGGCTTCATCGCGCCGACGTCGGCGTTGGCGCGGGCGGCGGCAAGTTTGACGATGGCCCAGGCTTCGACAAACCCCGGATAGTGATTGATCAGAACGCCGGAGAGTTTGAAGTTCTCGAGCGCCCGCGCTGTTTGCACGCCGTAGTAAGCGTCAGCCGGAATCTGTTTTTCGCCGAGAAGATCTCTTTCGGTCCGGACCTGCTGCGCGTTGACGATGTTGCTCACCGCAGCCGACGCTAACCAAATCAGCACGAAGATCTTTAGTCGTCTTTTCATCTTTCCGCCTAAACTTCTTCTCCGTGTTCTCTGTGACTCTGTGGTTCAATTCATGCTCAGAAAAGCGAACCACAGAGACGCGGAGACACAGAGAAGCTTAAAGTTTACTGTTCGATGACCGGCGTCCAGGTCTTGTCAGGATTGAACCGATCGATGGCGCCGGCCAGCTCGAGAGTCTTTGGACCAAGGTCTTTCTGATAGACCACGCCGTCGTGACTCACCATGAAGGTTTGCACGCCGGTGCCGCGGTAGGTTGCGGGAAAAGCGATGAGGGCGAAGCCGCCGATCATCACGTCTTTAACGACGAAATCCAGCTCCCCGAGCGGCGCCGCGGGCCCCTGACCTTTCAGGACTTTGAAGAAATATCCGTGAAATGGTTCGGCTCGCGACGAGTAACCACGGGCGATCGCCGCGGCGACTTTTTCACCGATTGGACCATTCCAGACGCCGTCGCTGTTTTGCCAGGCGAGACCGTCCTGTTTGCCCGGCGTGCTGATGATGCGTTGCGCATACTGATTCACGCCGCCGGTCTTCTTCAGCAGCGCGTAATCGTGCTGGGCTTCCACGTAACCACGGCAGATCTGAATGGCATTCAGCTCGTTACTACCGATGCGCCGGTAAAGGATCTCCACCCGGCCCGCTTTCGTATCAAACGACCAGCCTGATGGGCCTTTTACGATCGGCACGGGAAAAGGCCAATCGTCTTCGCCGATGTTCAGAAACGCGCGGCGTGAATTCTTAGGTTGCGCCACGTGCATTTTCGCGCGCGCCTGCTCGGCAAACTGTTTTGCTACTTCACGATCGCGCGCCGGTTCGCCGGTATGAATGATGTCGTAGCTGTCCGGTCCAAGAATCTCGAGCAGCGCTGTCTCGTCATACTTCTCGGCTGCATCGACGAGTGCGGTGGCTGCCTCCTCAGCAGTCGGAAACGATTTGGCTTTCGTAGTTACAGTCGTCTGCGCGGACGCAACCGCGGCGAATGCCAAATGCCACAACAGCACCAGAATGATGAAGCTCATCCAGAGCAACGCGTTCGAAACACGCGGATCCAAAATCACATTTCTAAGAGTTTTGCTTTTTTCCATGACCTGTTACCTCCTTCGGCCCCCGCCGCCGCCTCGACCACCACCGCCTCCGCCACCGCGGCTTCCTCCACCGCTAAAACCGCCACCGCTTCGGCTTCCACCACCAAAGCTGCCGCCACCACGACTACCGCCCATACTGGATGAGCCACGACTGCTGCTGGCTCGCGCACCCGCTCCGCTGCCGCCATAGTCGCGTCCGAAACCGCCTCCCGAACTTCGCGACCCACTACCAGAGGTGCTCCGGTTGCCGACGCGATCGCCGCTCGCACCGCCGCGATTCGAGCCCATGCCGCTGCTGCGGTCACTCACGCCGCCGCGACTGCCGCTGCGGTCACTGATGCCGCTGCTGCGATCACTTACACCGGCACGATTGCTCCGGTCGCCGGCGCCACCTCGGTCGCCAACGCCACCTCGGTCACCAACGCCACCTCGGTCACCAACGCCACCTCGATCGCCAACACCACCTCGGTCACCAACACCACCTCGGTCACCAACACCGCCTCGATCGCCGACACCGCCTCGATCACCAACGCCACCACGATTCCCACGATCGCCAACGCCGCCTCGGTCACCAACACCACCGCGATCGCCTACGCGGTCGTTACTCCTTAGATTTCCGCCTTGCCTGCCGATGTCTCGCTGCGCAGCCCGTTGCCGGTTGGCTAACGAATCGCCTCGCGCACTGCCGCCAAAGCGGTTCGCTGTATTTCGATCACCATAAGGAGCACCACCGCGATGCGATGGGTTATGTTGCCACTTGCCACCACCGCGATTGCCGCTGACGTTTGTGCGATTGCCACCGCTGATATTCGTGTTGCGGTTGAAGTTGTTGTTCACATTCACATCAATGTCGCCGCCTCCCCAACCGCAACCCCAACCCCAGCCGCCGCCCCAGGCAGCGCCCATCGCCATACCAACACCGAACGAGATCGCACTGGCGGCAATCACCGCGCCGGTTGAAGGCGGGTAATAAATCGGTGGATACGGATACGCAGGCGCGCCATAGACGTAAGTCGGATTGTACGAAGGCACGTAGACCACTTCCGGACTTGCCTGTTGGATGACAATCACTTCCTTGCTTTCAATGACCTGCGTCTCGACCTTCTGTTGTTGATTCGACTTCAAAGCTCCGGTGTCCTCCGCTTTGTTGCGCATGCGCTGGACGGCATCCATCACATCTTTCTGTTGGGCCAGGAACGCGTTGCCCAGATCCGTGGTCCACTGAATGTCGTCAGACAAACGTTTCACCACATCTGGCAAAGCCGCCATTGCCTGAACGCTCGGGTCCCATGGTTGTTTCTTCACTGCTTCCGTCAATTTCTTCTGGTCTTTCATCAGATCCGCATTCTTTTCCAACCACTGTTGCAGTTGAATGATTTCCAACGGGTAGGTTGACGCGACCAGCGTCTGGCTGAGCAGGTTGTCGGGATAAAGAGCGATCGGCGCGACGAGCGAATCCAGTTGTTCCGGGGGAATCTTTACCGCTGATTCATCGAACGGCTGCCTATCGATCGACAAGGGCCGCGCAACCACCGTTGGATTTCCCGGCAACAGGATGGCCGCGCACATGAGTACCGCAAGGTGTCGAATCAGTATTCTTGTGCCTCCTGATTGCATGATTTTCACGCTCATTTCACCCTCCTGAATTTGACTTCAAGTGCGCTGCTTCCCACGCGCGCACCTTACGTCTGGCTTCATCAAAAATTCTTTCGTAGTTCTTTCGTCGAACCTTTTCGCTCGCTTCCGGCGTGAGCAATTTCCAAAGAGGTTCGTACTGGTTATAGACCTTCAAATACTTTTCCTGGTTGGGAGGAGCGACTTCGTCTGTGCCGAAGAGAAATCGATCGGGATAACGATTGACTATAACCGCTGCATTCTTTGTCGATTCCGGCGTGGCCACGAGGTACTTCGCAACCTCGTCCCAGGAAATGTCGAAATGGACGTTGCGCAGTTGTGGATCCTTGATGATGGCTTCGACAATCGCGGCCTGGTCTTTGACTGGACGAATGATTCGCCCGACGCCGATATGCGCCCAGATAAACGTCGTGTCGGGGTGGCGCTTCAATAGCGCCATCATTTGAGCTGCATAAGCAGGTTCGGCGCCGGGCTTTGCAAAAGGAACGTCAACGTCGTTGTGGATCAACACTACGAGACCTACTTCGGTGGCGAACTTGATCAATCGATCGAGCGCCTGGTCCTGAAGACTTCCGACTTCACCGGCGATCTTCGCGGAGACAAATTCCTTATGAATGCTGAACTCACCAATGCCCGTGAACACACCGGGAAAAGCCGTAAGCACGCGGCGAATATGATCCGCGGCGTACATGTCCGTCGGATTGAAGCCGGTGATCATCGGATCGAAACGCGCCTGGTCTTCTTTTGAGAGAGACTTGTATGAGGTCGCGATCCAGGCATCAGTGAACGAGTAGTAGTAGAGCGGCGCGTCGGAGTTGAGGTAGTAAGTTGGGGCACGGTTTTCGTCGACGCGATAGGACCATTGCTGTTGCAGGGGAATGCCGAATAAAGCAACCCGACCGGCTTTGTTTCCCATGATTTTCAGGAAGTCGTGAATGTCGATGCCTTCCTGGATGTAGTTGGTGAGATGGAAGTGAGAGTCGTTGAAGAGATAGCTGTTCGCCGGAGCCTGCGCGGTCGTCGGACTGGATGAAAGAAACAGTACGAGGCTGACCGAGACGATAGTTCTCCCGCAAAGGCGCAAAGGCGCAAAGAAAGAGATCTGAATTCCGGACCTGCCTCTGTCCTGAGACGTGGCTCTTTCCCGAGAACCGTCGCTCTCCCAAGACCTACTTTGCGCCTTTGCGCCTTTGCGGTAGAACTTGCTCATAAAACCTCAAAACGCGAGCTCCATATTTGAATGAAAAACCCACCCTCTGCCGCCTAACGGGAAAGGCACGGAGGTGTAACCAACGGGCGATCGCTTGAGATAAAGTGCCTCGGTGTTCCAGCGTACGACTTTGTTTTTGAACGGGAAGAAGTTGGCCCCAACCCGAAAGTCCCAAGGCTGGCCAAACTGGCCGAAGATCTTTGAGTAGCCGGCATAAGCCTGGAGCTTTTGCGGTACGACCATTGCCGAAGCCTGTATTTGCGCCGAGTGATCGAAGAGACGCGGAACCACTTGAGTATTCTCGCCGCGGAAGTTGTCGAGCCACCGCCAGAAGTACTCGCCTTCGAGTGAAAAACCTCGGTACTTGAAACCCCCGTCGAGCGAAATCATCCGGTAGCGCGCATCGCTGATCACGACGCCTGGTCCAAAGATGTCGGGCGTAAAGATCACCGTGCCGTCTGACAAACGGAGCTGAGTGTTCTCAAACTGTTCTGAGTTGGGTTGACTCTCGCGGTTCTCGTCGCTGCGGCTGAAGTGAAAACCGAGACGCGTGGAGAATTTTTCGTGATGTTCGAAGTCGCCCCAACCCTGGCCGCTAAATCCTTTTTCGAAATCACCTGTCGGAAACCAGATCAAGGCGCTCGATAAAGTGTTCAAGCCATTGTCTAAACGCGATGCGGGCACACCCAGCGTGCTCATGTTGTTGCCAAGCATGACCTGGTACTTGAGCCGGTCCGTCAAATTGCCGGTGGCCCAAATGCCCGACGTGTAAGACGGGCGCATGAATTCGTCGGCGATGTGCCGGCTGTCGACGCTTAGCCAAAACGGAAAATTGCCTTCGACGCTGCGCGTGCCGGGTAGCGATCGAATGCCGCCACCTAAAGTGAAGTACTTGTTGAAGGCGTATTGAAGATTGCCGGCGAGAACTACCTGCGCGCCTTGTCCCTGATTTGCATTCGAGGTCCAGGCGTAGAGGAAGTAGCGAAACTTGGGATCGAACATCCAGCCGAGAAACTTGATCTGAAGTTTTAAGAGCTGAAGGTCATGACGGTTTTGAACTGTCTTGGTGATCCCAAACGCATCGGTAAAGGTATCGTCCAGCCCCAGTTGGTTCAGATATCTGACGTAGGTGTAGATGCTGACGTTGAGATCGCCGTATTCGGTATTGGCGACTTTGAAACCGAGGTTCGGCGTGTAGCGTCCGTCAAACTTGTCGTCATCGTCGTCCGGTTTCGGCGGCGTCGTGGCAACCGGCGCCGGCGCAGATGTGTTCTGCACCGGCTCTGATTGGACGGCTGCGGGAGACGCACTCGGCTCTGGTGCTAACGTAGCTTTGTCAGCCGCAGTTTGTGCGGCTTCGAGTTTTTCAACTCGTTCCTGAAGACTACGAATCAGCCTCAGCAACTCAGCTCGTTCGTCAGTTGTCAGCGGTTTGTCGCCCGAAGGTTTTGGGGACAGAGGCGGAGGACTGTCGGCTTGTGCGAAACAGACCAGATTCAGCGTCAACAAAATCTGCACCAGTAATGCAGTGCGCAGTGCCATACTGCAACACTGTCTCGCTCCACGCACGCGAAAAAAAGAAAGTATATTTCTCGCGCAAAGGCGCAAAGGCGCAAAGCGCTGCCGCGTTTCTAAGGGTTTTCTTTGCGCCTTTGCGCCTTTGCGCGAGAACTTGTCCTTCATTGCAGCACTTCTGTTCTATTCAGTGGCCTTCAAGCCAACCGAGCGTGGTGAAAACACGTTGAAGTCGAGCTTGTTCGCCACGTACTGGATCACTTTTTGAGCCTTCACGCTGTTGCCCGCTTCATCGAGTGGCGGAGCAAAAACAGCGATCGCGCCCTTTCCCGGAACCACTGCGACGATGCCGCCGCCCACACCGCTCTTCGCCGGCAAACCAACGTGCCAGGCCCAACCGCCCGAACCGTCGTACAAACCCGCCATGATCATCGTGGAAAGAATGTGCGGCACGTTTTCGGGATTGATTACCTGCTCGCCGGTCGCGGGGTTCTTGCCGTTGTTGGCCAGCGTCGCGCCCATGCGCGCAAGTTGGACCACGTTCACACCGACCGAGCACTGCTTCGTGTAGACGTCTACCGACTCAAACGGATCGGCATAGATGCGATCGTATTTGGCCAGCAGCATCGACAACGCTTTGTTGCCCGTGTTGGTGGCGGCTTCCGATTTGTAAACCTCGTCGATAAGAGTGAGCTTCTCGCCGGCGGCACGGCTGTAGAAGTCGAGGATCTTGTTCCACTTCTCGTCCGCGGTTTTTCCGGAAATCAGACTGACTGTAGAAATCGCTCCGGCATTCACGTACGGGTTGCCGGTGTGCGTCGGCATGTCCGCGACGGCAAATACGGAATTGAATGCCCGGCCAGTCGGTTCATTACCGACTTTCTCGAGCACTTTCGCCGCGCCGAACTCCTGCATGGCCAGCGCCTGCGAATACACTTTCGAGATCGACTGAATAGAAAACGAGTACTTAATGTCGCCCATCGTCGTGACCTGGTTGTCAACGGTGACTATGGCGATGCCGAAGAGTTTCGAGTCAACCTGGGCGAGGTAAGGAATGTAATCCGCATTCTTGCCGCCGGTGTCGCTCTTGAACTTCTCATAGGCCTCACTGACCGCTGCATCAACTTGCGCCTTGTTAGGTGCGACCGGACTAGTCTTTTGACCCAGGCTCGACAACGGCGCCACTGTGAACGTCATCACGATCAATAGCGCGACGAGCATTTTCGGTTGCATTCTCTTTCTCAACATGACTCTCTTCTCCTCTTCATGGACGCGAACCGGCCGGTGTCGTTCTCCAACCGTTGTAGGGGCGGATTGCTGCTTGAATTGAATGTAGGAGCAGGCGGAAAGGTCCGAAACTGGCAAAAGTTACAGGTGACTGGGAGATAGCGGCTTCATAGACTCAGCCTGTAACTTATGACTTACGTTGCCGCCACACAGTCTGATTACGAGCTAACACAGGCGATAGCCAAAGGTGGGATTGCGAGTATCGGAGATCTGTATGAGCGGCACCGGGCGCAGGTTTATGCGGTCTGTTTGCAGATGACCAAAAACACAAGCGAGGCTGAGGATCTCACGCAAGAGATTTTCGTCCACTTGCTGCGCAAGATTGGTTCGTTTCGCGGTGATAGTCAGTTCAGTACGTGGCTATACCGGGTTACCACCAATCACGTCCTGATGCACTTCCGGCGCAGCAGCCGCCGGCGGGAAAGACTTTCAGGTGTGAATGAGGAAGGTGCGATGCGGCCAAGGTCAAACGGCTCGTCCGGACTACAGGTCCTGGATCGAATCGCCATCGACGACGCGCTTGCGAAGTTGCCGTCGGGCTCACGCTCGGTGTTCCTCAAATTCGACATGGAGGGGTACAAGCATGAGGAGATCGCCGGCATGTTTGGCTGCTCGGTCGGAAACTCCAAGTCGCAACTTCACAAAGCGCGCCGCAAATTGAGAAAACTGTTAGGGACAAACTCCGGAAAGCCGCGCCGCGTGTGTTAGAGCGGCCTGTAGCCTCAAAAGTCGTGTCATTCACACCGGGCTTTAGCCCGGTGGAAAACACTAATGTTATCGGGAAACCGTTTTAACGGTTTTCCCTGGCGAAACAACGAAAACCGTTAAAACGGTTTCCTGCTAATAGGTACCATTCCAACACCGGGCTAAAGCCCGGTGTGAATGAGACGACGCTTGAGGCAATGCGCTTAGAGCTTGCGCACGGCCATCAACTCGATCGCGCCAACTCCGTAACTCTCAACTTCGATCTGATTGTTGTCCAGAACTTTGATCTTTGCCGCGTAGATCAGAGCTCCCTTTCCCTCTTCTTTACCTTTTCCGTTTTGCTTGAGATCGAGCTGCATGATCCCAAATGGATAATCCATCGATCTGCCGCCGGCATAAACCTCAAGAAAACCCATCGGCCGGTCCCCAACTGCGTAGATACGTCTACCACCTTCAATCTGATGCGAGCGGATGAGTTTGAAGTCATAGAAACCTGCTCGCCCGACAAGTCTTACCTTCCCGATCGACTTAGCTTTTTCGAGTTGTTTGAGTAAAGCGGGTGAACCGCCTTCACGCAGCGCCGTGGCCAGGGTTTTTGCGTCAGCATCGCTGGTGTAGTTATTAACGTACAGATCAACATTCACGCGCGCTCCGGCTCCCACCATCGCTGGACCAGCACCGTGCGGCAAATAGGCAAGCGCCCCAAATTTCTCGTTCTTCGGTTTGGGAGGTGTTTGGTCCTGTGCCGGGACGGTCAACGATAGCGTCAGAACAAAAAGCGCCATCAGACAAACAGCGATAAGAAATCTTGGTTTCATCTTTTACTCCTTTCAACTGCGTCGATCGTGCTATGACTTCACCGGCGGGGGATATTTTTTGAAAAGTTTCGCCACCGCTTTGTTCAGGTTTTTTTGAATCTTGTGGGGATCTTTGCCGGAGCCCAGGGTCTTACTTGCTTCCCCGCGCCAGATCTGTTTCTTACTTGCGACTTCGTAGATATCGCAGTTGAGTGTGCCGATATTGATCGTGGAGGTGGTGGTCGTCGTCGTAGACATACCGCCCCAACCACGCCAGCCGCCCCAGCCCCAGTAATCACCACCGGTGCTGTAGGAGTTCCACTGCTTTTCCTGATCGACCGCTACCTGGTAAGTGATGTATAGATCCGGATTCTCTTCGGTTTTCGTTAACCCTTCCAGAGCTAACTGAGCGTCGATCGCTTGTGTGATCTGGCCGTCAAGAATCGTATTGGGATATTGAGCTTTAGGTATTCTGACCCACTTGTAGGTTTTGTACTTTGAAAAATCTGTTCCCTCGACATAGTTGTATCTGATGTCCTGAGCTGACGCGGCCGCGGACCACGTGAGCAGTAGCCCGGCAATCAGAAACAGTTGCGAAATCCTGCTTCTCATCTTCACCCCACCCCTTTCTGAGTGTTTCCTTCACTGAAGCCTAAAGGATCGGAAACACGCGTATAACTGTCACTTTTGACAGGCGAGATCGGGTCTTGAAGCGTGCAAAAAGAAGAGAAGTTTCGGAGGTCAGCGAATGAGTAGAAATCGAATTACACGCAGACTGTGCCGCCTCGCCGCGATCGTTTTCCTTGGTTTCCTTTGGCAATTAAACGCCATGGCGAAGAGCGTTGAAGATGTCGTGGTGTTGAAAAACGGCGATCGAATGACAGGAGAGATCAAGGGACTGCAACGAGGCGAGCTCAGAATCAAGTCTGACTACATGGCCGAAGCGGTACGCCTTGATTGGTCTAAAGTCGAGAGTCTCGAGAGTAAGTCAACTTTCATGATCTGGTTGGTGGACGGAAAACTCGTCACCGACGTCATGCGTTTGCTGCCCACAAAGTCGAGCGTAGCTACGAATTTCGTCATCGGCAATTCGCAGGATAACATCAGAGTTCAGCAGCTTGACGTAATTCGCATCACTCCGGTTGACCGCGGTTTCTGGCGGCGCCTGGAAGGATCGATCGACTTTGGTTTGAGTTTTACGAGCGGAAACGATCAATATCAAACGCAGCTCACCGCGACCACCACTTATCGAACCGGCGCGCACTCATTTACCGCCTCCGTTGATTCGGCTTTCAGCGGGCAAACAGAAGGCACGAGCACCACTCGCAATCAATTCACGTTTGATTATCGCCGGCAGTTGAACGAGCGTTGGTACGCTGGCGGACTTTTCGATCTACTGCGCAGCGATCAGCAGAGTCTCAGGCTTCGCACTACGGCCGGAGGACTCATCGGCCGCAATCTCAAACAAACGGAGCATACGCGCCTGTCGGTGTTTGGCGGGCTCGTGGGCGCGCGCGAGCATTACACAACCGTACTCGGCCAGCCGCAGGCCACTAACGCCGATGGTTTAGCCGGCCTGGATTTCTTTACTTTTCGCTTTAGCAAAACAGACATCCGATCGCGTCTCAGCGTCTTTCCCAGTCTCACGACGCCGGGCCGCATGAGACTGCAGACAACTTCGGATCTGCGGATCAAGATCGTAAAAGATCTTTGGTGGGGCTTTCATCTTTATGAAAACTTTGACAGCAAACCACCGGTCGCCGCCGACAAGAACGATCTCGGTATAAGTACTTCCGTGGGTTGGAAGTTTTAGCAAGCGTAACCTGTAAGTTTTGCCAGTAGGTCGAGACTACCCGCAAAACTAGAATTATCTTCCGATGAATCTGCAGAATCTCAGTCAGCGTGGGGACTTGAACGAAGCCCGGACGGACGTGAATGTTGATGTCGGCGCACTCTCCCATCAGGGCCATGTCAGAGAAAACAACGAAGATAGTTACCTGGTGGTGAGATTCGGGCGCTCACTGGAAAATCTCATGACCAATCTCGATGACGAGTTGCTGGCACAGAGCTACGTAGTTACCGGCTACGGCATGTTAGTCGCAGACGGCATGGGAGGTATGGCCGGTGGCGAAATCGCCAGTCGTCTGGCGCTTAGCAAGTTGGTTGAATTGGTAGTCGACACGTCTGACTGGGTGCTGTCGCTGGAACAGCAAAAAGATGTTACGACCGTGCTGGAGCGAATGACCGACCGCTTTTTACAGATAGACAGCGCGGTCAGAAGAGAAGCAGACCACGACTACACCTTGCAAGGCATGGGTACGACCCTAACGGTTGCCGCAGCGTTGGGAGGTAATATGATCGTTGGCCATGTCGGCGACTCACGCGCGTATCTGCTGCGCCGATCTCACTTAAAACAGCTCACCAAAGATCACACGCTGGCCCAGGCCTTGATCGATGCGGGTGTTGCCGATCCTGACGACCCCGCTTCACGATCGATGCGTCACGTACTAACAGCGGCCGTTGGTTCACTCGGACAGGAAGTCGATCCTCAAGTGCAACGTTTCAAACTCGAGCGTGGCGATCAATTGCTGCTCTGTACGGATGGACTGACCGAAACGGTTGACGATTCAACAATTGCGCACGTATTAAGCGAAGCCGTGTCGGCGCAGAGCGCGTGTCAGGCGTTGGTCGATCTGGCGCTCGCGGGCGGTGGCAGTGACAACATCACGGTCGTGGTCGCCAGGTTTCCGTCTTCGGAGTTGTGAGCAGCTTTGCCCTAAAAGTAGTCTGGTCCGGCTCCGCGAAGTGATGTGGCTCGGCTCCGCGAAGTGATGTGAGGCGTGGCAAAGCCGTACTGAGCCCTTCAAAAGCTGGTTCAACCCGCATTTTTCCCACTGTAAGAATTGACAGTATTAAGAATCCACCTTCGTCACTAGGATTCCCTTGCTGAAAACAACAAGTCAGTCCCTGGGCTGGCAACCGCAGAAACTCCAAGCGCGGTGAACTGCATTGCTCGATAGTAGAAGGCTGACTCTTGCTTAACCAAGTCAAAGGAGCAAACAGATGAATAGAATCACATCGTTGAAAATAGTGAGAGTCGCTTTCGTTCTCGTGCTGCTGAGCGCAGGCAACGCGTTCGCCGCCGAAACTGCGACGACGAACCCAAGCACAACTCGCACCGCGTTTGATGAACCAGTCAAGAAATTCAAAGGCGTTGTCGTAAAACGCGATTCAGACTCGTTCACCATGAGCGAGACTAACGGCGGACCGCAGACGACAGTCATTCTTACCGCGAGCACTGAAGTAAAGAGCCACAAACGTGGGGTATTTCGCGGCTCGAAAGAATATGGGGCCAGTTACATCCTTCGTGGCCTGCGGCTCGAAGTGGACGGCATGAGGAATGCCGATGGCGCCATTGTGGCCGAGAAGATTCGCTTCGACGAGCAGGATCTGCGGACCGCGCAGGCGCTCAAAGCGACGCTCGACCCGGCAGAAGCTGAATTGAACGAAAAACTGGCGCTTCAACAACAGCAGCAGGAACAACTCGCCGGCCAGATCGAGGAGAACCGGGCACTGACTGCACAAGCGCAAGCTTCAGCAGAGAAAGCACAGCAGACGGCCGACCATGCCAACAACCGGATCAATGGATTAGACGACTTCGATCCGATCAAGACGATCATAGTTTATTTCCCGACCGGCAGCGCGACCCTCGGTCCAAAGGCCAAGGCCACAATTGACGAAGCCGCTGTCTGGGTAAAGACGCAGAACACGAAGGGTTGGGTGATGGCTGTGATTGGCTACGCGGATTCAACAGGCAGTTCGCAACGCAACATCGATCTGAGCGAGCGGCGCGCCAACGCTGTCATCTATCACATTGTCAGCAAGTACAAGATGCCACTGAACCGTCTGGTTCAACCGTTCGGCTATGGACAGTTGGAACCGGTCGCGGAAAACACTACCAAGACGGGCCGAGCGAAAAACAGACGCGTCGAGATCAGACTAATGGTCAATAAAGGCATCTCGGGAAATGTTGGGAAGAGCGGAAATTAACGAAATTTCTTTTTGCCAGCTGGAGGTGGCTGGGTGTGAGACGCGCGAAGGGGCACCTAACACCTCAATGGGGGCCGGGTCAACAGGGGCGGCCCGGCCCTTTTTTTAACAATCCTCTTGCCCCAATTTAAATCTCTTCATATACTCCACCGCCTGACGCCCCAGCGTCGTTTTTCCCAATTACATTTCTAAGCTTTACGAACAGTTTTCCCCTCGCTGTTAGCCTACTTCTGTATCCGTTCATTTTTGAGGTGTATTGATGGCCGACGCCAAGCCACCATCCACAACCGATCTGCTACTGCTCATCGCGGGTCTTCAACTTTCAAAAAATCCAGACAAAAGCGCCGACTTTGGTGAAGACTTTTATCTGAATGAACCAACTACAACGGAAGAACGAACGCTGCGCGAGTCGCAATCAAATCCACTTTGGTTAAGGAGTCCGAAAGCAGCGTGGGATGGCGTTAAATTCCGCGACTGGCTGATCGCGACACTCGTCTCCGGTATCGCCGATCACAAAACGGAGTACACCGCGATCTCCGAACCCCTGCTCTTTTCGATCGACCTGCTTTCGAAAGAGTTCAAACCCGGAATGGCCGGCATCACCAGGGAGATCGAGGAACTACTCCTAACCAAAACAAAGCTCGAGCGTCATCTTTTCTCCACTCTGTCAGTCGGGATTTCGAAACGTCAAATCGAGGGCAAGGAAGTTTTCACGTTGGGTGCGGGCATGAGACGCCGCGCCAGCGTGTGGCTCAATTCACAGGAAGCACTGCAAGCGGACCTCGAATTCTTTCTGCCGTTTTACGTGTTGCCGAGTTCCAGTCATCCCGAAGATGCGACGTTCGCAAACGCACGATCCATCTGCGCCGGCATCATCATCCGCAAGTCAAACGGCGTGGCGATCGGTCGCGACGAAAACAATAAAGAGCTCGCCGCAATGCGTTTCAATTTCCGCATTCCCTTCACCACGGACTGGACATCGGCATCAAAAACCGATCCGGAAAAATTTCTCACGAGCTTCGGAAAGCCCGAGATTCAGATCGAGAAAAAGGTCAAGGACGGTGCGACTACAGGTAATTGGGAGAAGTTTAGCGGCTGGAAAGCCTTTCTCGGAACCTATGTCGAAGGCGCGGAAGTCAAAGATCTGCTCAACACACCGGTCGGACCGTTGCTGATTGCAAAAGTCTCCGATCCGTCCGGCGTCACCGACGTCATTCTCAAGCAAAAGAAACGCGACGAGATCAAAACCGACCTCGCAAACGTAAAACAGGACCTCGACGATCAACTCGCCCTGCTCAAGAACATCTGGGAATATAAACCGCCAAAGAAAGACGCTGTCGGGCCACACTCCACTCAACGCAAACTCGGTAGTTTGCTGGAGTCGCTTGGCTTTATCTCAGGGAAACAAGGTGGCGGCGGCGAGTTTGAATATTCCTTCAAGCTGGCCGAAGGCGTGACGGTGTGGAATGTTCTCAATCGTCTGTTCGATGAACTCGACGGTTTTCCGCTCTGGGTCAAAGGTCTGACGCCGAAAACCGATCGCGAACCGCGCATCGCGCTGTCGCTCGCCTCGCAGGCCAATCTGGTCGACCCAAAGAAGAATTATTTCGGTCTCGCGGGCCTCGCCTACAACATCCCGCTCACTTCCGTCCCGGAAAAGAAGTCCGGCGGCACCGACGAGAAAAAAGACGAAGACATCAAGACACCCACAATCACGCTCAGCAAGGACAACTTCACCACCGATGAGAAGATTCTGATCGACGAAGAATCAGAACAAGAGGAAACGGAAAGCGGCGGCGAAGACACTCCCAAACCAAAGCCAACTGAAGATAAGCCCGCGAGCACGATTGAAGTGCTGCTCCATCTCGGCAAATGGATGAGCGGCGAAACGCTCGACGACAACTGGTTTCAACGACTCCTGCCGCCGGCTGAGTCACCGCAAAAGCGAAGAGTTCCGATTCCCGGGATTCGTCTGTTGCCTATCAAACGAGTTCCCGACGAAAACAGACAGGAGGCTGTATTCGACTGGACCTTGCTCATCGATCTGTTGAGTTTGGGTGTCGACATCCAAAGCACGTCGAAAGATGGACTCACGTTTGTCAAAGGCCAGGCCGGTCACTTCGGCCTCGGCGCAGTCGAAGTACGTCTCGCGCTGAAATTCTCACTTGAAGACATTCGCAACGAGAAGAGTTTCTTCGATCGCGTCGCGATCGGCGTCGGCATCAAGCTGAAAGATCTGCGGCTCTCGTTTGGAGCGCCGGAGGAAGAAAAGAAAGACAAAGGCTCCGGAAACGAAATCATCGAAGGCTTGCAGGAGCTGCTGAAGGATGACTGGGTCGTCGTACCTAAGCCCGAAAAGAAGCCGGAACGAACGATGAAGACCCGGCTCAGCGCCAAAAAGAAAGACAAGTTTTCGATCTCTGTCGGGTATCTCACTCCGCTCAAAGAAGGCAGTCACGGCACACTCGACATTCAGCTCTACGACGAAAAAGGCAATCGCGGCAAGATGGCCCTGATTCCCATCGATCGTTTCGCCGATCCGATCTACCTGCGGCAAATCGGAATCGGATTGAGGGGCGTTGAAAATGTCGAGTTGAGCAAAGGCTTGTCGGACAAAGCGCAGTTGACCGTTTCGCTCACCGGAGGTTTCCGTCTTCCCGTGTTTGAAATGGGTTTCATCGGCGCGCGGCTGAGTTTTCCGTTGAATAACCCGCTGAATTTTCAGTTTGGTCTCGACGGCCTCGACGTTTCGATGAAGATCGGCCAGGTCATTATCTCCGGAAGTTTCTTCAAATCCGGAATCGAGTACGCCGGGAGTCTCACAGTCGACTTACCGAAGCTCTCGTTCTCCGCGATGGGTTTCTACGGCCCGCTGCGTGTGTTCGACATGTCACGCGACGAAGAGATCTTCACGCAGTTGAACCTGGGCAAGGTCCATCAAAAACTGCTGACTAAACTAACCGCGGCCAACATCAAACCCACCGAAGTCAAACGTGGTACTGCGCCGGGTGAATGGGAGCTCATCGCCACCGACAACACGCACTACACGATCAGCGATGACGACGACAAACTGAACCTGCTGCGTCCGGAAAAAACTTTCTTCGTCTTCGCCATGCTCAACGCAGCAAGCGGCGGCGGAATAACTTTCGGACCAATTCAGTTTACGGGCATCGCACTCGGCTTCGGTTACAACCGCAGGCTGAAGGTGCCCGCCCTCGAAGATGTGGCCGAGTTTCCGCTCGTGCAAATGGTGATGGGCGAGGGCGGGTTCCAAAAAGATGAAACCGAGCTGATCAGTCAAACAGGTAAACCGCTGGAAGATCCGGTTTCGACGTTGGCGAAGATGAAGGACCACCTCGTCGCCGAACGAGGCCAGTTCTTCGCGTGCGGTGGTGTGCGGTTCACGATCGCGGGTGTCGTCGATTGCTTTGCTCTGCTCGTCGTGCAGTGGGGCGGCGGTGAGATTGAAATCTCGCTGCTGGGTCTCGCGCGTTTCCGGCACACACGCGACGCGAGCGCGCGGCCGATCTGCTACGTCGAGATGCAGATCCTGATGTCAATCAAACCGAGCGAGGGCACGTTTAAGTTACAAGCACTGCTGACCAACAATTCGTGGATCATCAATACCGATTGCAAACTGACCGGGGGCTTTGCGTTGTGCGTTTGGTTCGGCGGAAAGCACAAAGGCGACATGGTGCTCACGCTCGGTGGTTACCATCCGCGTTTCACCCGCCCCGAACATTATCCGGTCGTCCCGCGTCTCGGCTTGAACTGGCCGGTCAACAACAATCTCTCGATCAAAGGCGGCGTGTATTTCGCCATCACGCCTTCATGTCTCATGATCGGTGGAAAACTGGAGGCGACTTTTAACTCCGGACGTATTTCCGCGTGGTTCACCGCGTATCTCGACGTTGTCGTCAGTTGGCAGCCGCTGTTTTTCGAAATCGATCTCGGCATCTCGTTGCGTGTCGAAGCTTCGTTCTTCCTCACGTCTCTGAAGGTGACGATCGGCGCCTCGGTCAAGATGTGGGGACCACCTGTTGGCGGCATCGCGCATATCGATCTCGCGGTTGTCTCTTTCGACATCGACTTCGGTATTGCACGACCGAAAGAACCGGAACTGATCGGAACGTGGCAGCAGTTCTGTCACAACTTCCTGAACATGAGCGGTGGCGATCGGAAAGCCGTTAGCGCTCCGGTGAAAGCGTTTCCGATGGTTCAGCCGAGCCTGGCGGCCGGACGAAACAACCTGAACACTCTGCCGAATGCTCGGCGAGAAGAGCCGGCGCCGAAACCGGAAGACGCGGTGTGGAAAGTTCGTGCGGATCAGTTAGAACTCGCGGCTGTTGCGGCGGTTCCCGTGTCGACCTTGAACATCGGACGCGCAAAGAGCACCAGTTCGAATGATGGGATTCAGGCCGTCAACTTGAGTGGCCAACCGATGATGGTCAAAAAGGCACTTTCGCTTGGGACCAGCGGAATACAGCCTAAGAGTTCGGCCAACGCGGTGGGCGCGCACCCGATGGGCAAGAAGCTCCAATCGGTGCTCAACGTCACGGTGGTTTGCGACGACGTTTCAGCTATTCAACCGGAGCTGACCGGCTGGACGATGGAAGAGGAACGCGGCTCGGTACCCGAAGCGATCTGGAAGCCTGAGAAACCGAGTCTCGCTGCGTCAGAGCCGAGTGCGAAACTGATCGACGGTTGCATCACAGGCATCAAGCGGCTCAAACCGCCATCGGGAAAACTCGGCCAACGCGCGACGCCTCCGAAGATCGAGTGGCATCCGCTGGAGGCTGGCACGGTCGTTAAAACCGAGACCACACAGGAGTCTCCGTCTGCGACTCGTTCGCGCAACATCCAGCCGGCGTTGGCCCAGAAACAAGACGAACAAAAGAAGATCGCCGGCGCGCTCGCCACCGCGGGCTTCACTCTGTCGTGGCAAGCCGCTCCGACGGTTCTCTTCCGCGAACTGCAAGCGGATCCACTCGCAGGCGCAGTCGTATGACAATCTCTTCTCTGTACCTCTGTGTCTCTGTGGTTTACCCAAAACAACCACAGAGACACAGAGTCACGGAGGCAAACCAAGGGGCAACAAATGTCGACTGAACTAAAAGACGCGATGATCTTTTACGACAACTACGAGGCGCCGATGACGGCGGGCTCCTATCGCTTCGTTCTACAACAAACCGTAAACCTCGAAGGCGATGAGGCGCGGCACTATTACTACGATCAGCGTTTTGAAGTCCTGGCGCCGCGTTATTCGATCGACAACGAGGAGATCCAGGCTTACTTTCCGCCCAACGGCGGCGTCGCCGATTACCGAAACGTACTCCCGCATCTTGTGTTGCTCACACGCAACCTGCCGTGGGAACGAACGCTTTCGGCGAAGCGAGAACCGTGGCTCGCGTTGCTGGTGCTTTCCGAGCACGACGCAGCAGATGGCAAGGTCGTATTAACCAACGGCACCGTTGCCGATCTTGCACCGCATCGTCCTGACGATCTTCCGGTCAACGAT
>Ga0307505_10000216_pt1 | contig 70446 bp, 52 predicted proteins | sample 23_S_MG_FD_202183 | JGI IMG/M metagenome (GOLD analysis project Ga0307505, IMG submission 202183) | Soil microbial communities from Populus trichocarpa stands in riparian zone in the Pacific Northwest, United States - 23_S | ecosystem: Environmental > Terrestrial > Soil > Riparian zone > Trees... | reverse complement strand
CGCGTGGGTTGCGCGCTTCCGGTAGTCGAGATCCTGATACAGGGCTCCAAGCGTCGAAAGCTGGGCGATCCGCCGCCAGCCCCGAAAGGCTTGCTGGCTGAGATACAGGTCTTCCGCCTCACCGCGCGCAACAAGCTCGGCTGCGACATGCGCGGCTTCCGTCACGTCCACGGACCATTCCTTCCAAGGGCGTTCGTAATCTCGGGTGCGCTGTCCGAAGGAAACCGTGCCGTGTCGAAGGCCGCCGTTCAGACGTCCATTGCGGGGATGCAGGGCCTGCACATGCTGAGCCGGCCCGAATGACTCGAACCGGCTTCGTCTGTCCGTCGTGTCAACAATTGCAGGAGTTGGTGTGGGTGTGGTGTCGGCTGGCCGGATAGCCAGCCGGCGGCTCACCTGCGCATCGTTGGGCGCTTTACAATCTTCGTGCCAGTGTTCATTTTAATTGAACGACTCCTGAAAAGCCGCGCGAGGGTGCCAGCCCTGTGACCGCGGCTTTTCATATGGTCCGGGGAATTTCTGCCGACGTCAACGAGCGGTGGTCGGCCGGAATTTCGTGACTTGCCCACCTGATTTCGTGACAACGCCGCTATCAGACGTTGCACTATGGGGAACCGAAGTTCGAAACCAGACTGGAACAACCCATTGCGACCACCACAGTGCGAAGTTCATGAAGGTCTGCCGGCGACCATCGCTGCTGCTACTTTCGGCCTTTTCCCCGACGCTTCCATAGGGTTGTGCGAGAGATTCCAAGCTGCTTCGCTGCCTCGCCGATGCGGCCATGCGAGGCGACTATTGTCCGCTCGATCAGTTCGGCTTCAGCGCGTTTCCTCACGTCGGCAAGGGTCTCCTCTTCGACCCCGACCAGTCGCATCTCCGGGAAAATATCGTCGGCCTCCAACAGATCGCCTTTCGCAAACACGCCCGCTCTCTGGAGGCGATTGCGCAATTCGCGGATGTTGCCTAGCCAATCGTAGCGCAGGAGCGCCTGCAAGGCATCGTCCGACAGCTCCGGAACAGGTCGAATCCCGGAGGAAAACTCCTGCAAGAATCGTCGGGCCAAAGGCTCGATCTCGCTCGGCCGCTCGCGAAGCGGGGGAAGCGGGATTTCTATCACGGAAAGGCGGTAATAAAGATCGTCACGGAATTTCCGCTCCGAGCGCAGTTGGCCAAGGTCGGCATTGGTCGCGGCGATGATGCGGCCGCCGAAAGTCTTGTCCTTTTGCGATCCCACCGGCCGAAACCGTCCGTCCTCAAGCACGCGCAGGAGAGCCGTCTGGAGGCGTGCGTCCAACTCGCCGATCTCGTCAAGGAAGAGCGCCCCGCCCGCAGCCTCCTCGAAATACCCGACATGGGACCGGGTAGCTCCGGTAAACGCGCCGCGCTCATGACCGAAGAACTGGCTCTCCAGAAGCTCGTGCGGGATCGCGCCGCAATTGACCGCGACGAAGGGCGAGCCGGAACGCGGGGAGCTTGCGTGGAGATAACGTGCGGCGACCTCCTTGCCGACGCCCGTCTCCCCCGTCAGCAGGACCGGAAGGTCGGTGGCGGCCGCCCGGCGCAATTGTTCGGCAATCGCTTCGGTTGCTGGTGAGAGCACAATTGGTTCCGCGTCGACGACCATCGGAGAATTGCGGCGGCGGGAAACACGCGCCCGGATGCGTCCGACAAGTTCATCCACGTCGTAGGGCTTGGTCAGGTAGTCGTCCGCCCCGGCCTTGACCAGCCGCACCGCCTGATCGATTTCGCCAAACGCGGTCGCGAACAGGATCGGCGTGTCGCCCAGCCATGGCTGGGCCTTCCTGAACACGTCCTCTCCGGACCCGTCTGGAAGCACGATGTCCGACAGCACGAAATCCGGCCGCCCGCGCTTCAGCGTCGCGATCGCCTCCGCGCAGGTCTGCGTCCAGACCGGCTCGAAACCTTCAAGTTTCAGCCGCTGCACGACCGCGCCGCCGAGGATGGCGTCGTCCTCGATGACAAGGATATTTGGTTTCGCGGCACTCATGACGTTGCTCTATATGGTCCTTCCGTCCTGCAACGGGAAATTCAGCGTGATGCTTGTCCCGATCCCCAGGTCGGATGCAATCGAGACCCGCCCCTGAAGACGTTCCACGAGGCGGATAACGACCGCCACGCCAAGCCCCGACCCATCCGCCAGGACCGTTCCGTCTTCCATAGCGCGGGCAATGCCGCGATCCAAACCTCCGCCTTCGTCCCTCACCGTGACGACAAGTTCCTGGCCCTGCACCCGCGCGGTCAGTTCAACCTTGCCCCCCTTTGACGAGGCCCGGACGGCGTTCAGCAGCAGGTTCAGGAGAACCTGACGCACGTCGAGAGCCGCAACAGCAACGGTCTCGGGTATCTCGACGTCCATGCGGATAGCCACGTTGCGGGAGCGTCCATCGGCCTCGACAAGCAGATGCAGGTCCTCGAAATCCTGCCTTGAAAGCGGTCGCCATTCCGGGCGGGCGCGATAGTTCTCCAGCGTCGCATCGACGACATGCTCAAGGGCGGCCACACCGCGCTCCAGGAATTCGACCGCCTCGCCGCGCGTTTCCTCCGTGTCGCCGAAGCGCTTCAAGGTGCTGATCGCCGTCCGCATGCCGCCAAGAGGATTGCGAACCTCATGCGCAATAGTGGCCGTCAGCCGCCCAAGATCGGCCTGACGCTGTTGCTCGGCCATATGGGCGAGAAGGCGCTCACGCTCGTTCGTCGCGTGCGCCATGGCGTTGAAGGCATGGACCATGCGTTCGGACTGAACGTCATCGGCAGGTATTTCCTGCGACTCGATGGGTCGGAGCATGCCCAGCGCCGCGTCATACAGGTGCCGGGCCACAGTGGCGACGGGCTGCTGGATACGCCGGACCATGAAGAAGCCGATCAAGGCGCAGACGCCAGCAAACGCCAGATCGAACAGCAGCAGCAGCCACCTGACCATGCTCCTTTCCGCGTCGAAGGAGGATATGTCGAGATTGGCTATGACGGTCCCATATGTTGCCTCGCCGTCGGCGAGCGGCCGCCAGATCCAGATGGTCCCGTCGTCGGATCGCTGGAAGCCTGTCCCTCCCGTTTCGACGTCCTGCGGCAAAGGTTCACCGGAGACCGCTTCCGGCCGCATGGCTTCGATGATCGGGCCGCCGTGCCGATCGATGAAGGTCAGCCGCCGATCGATGACACCTTCGTGGAACGCGAGAGCCTGATGAAGCGTCGCGCCGATACCCTCCTTGTCGTTGCCAATGACATGCGGCAGGAGGGCGGCCGACAACCCGTCGAGATAGACGTGGCCCAGCGTCTCGACCTGCCGGTCGGCCTGCCTGCCCATGAAGAAGATGGCGGTCTGGGTCGATGCGACGGCGGCGATAAAGATCATCGCGGCTGCGATGAGCGGCAGCCGCACGGTCACCGGCAGTCTGTATGCTCGGGCTCGCAAGCCTTTCTTCTCCAGGCGATCGTCGTCGCCCGAGCCTCGCAGCGTCATGGCTGGAACTCAACCGGAAACGACCAGCGGCGCATCGTCGTCGGCGTGTTTGCCGGAGCCGATATGGTGCCGCGCAAGACGGGCGGCCGGATCGATCTTCCGGTCGGCGAGACCATGGTCGAACCAGGCGCGGCGTGGCATCACCAGGGTGACACCCGGCTTCAGCCGCGCGAGCAGTATCGGGATCGGGTCTCCCTCCTCCACGGAGACGCTGAAACGAATGCCTGCATGCTGCGCGGCCTGTTCGAAGGATTGCACCGTCTCGGCCATCCTGTGCCGAGCCTTGGCGACCAGCGTCCTGCGCAACTGCGCCGCATAATAGTTGCCGCCAATGGGCACCGGCCCGACATTCTCCAGCGTTCTGGTGTCGATAATGGCGAGCCCCGCCAGCTCCGCGCGATGGGTCTTCGCCAGCTCTATCGCACTTGTCATTGCGGCTTCCATGCCGGGACCATTGGCAAGCCCCAGCACCAAGTGTTCTATCGTCGGGTTCATGGTTTTTCTCCCGAGGGAAGCGGTCGGCGGGCTGTCGAAGTCGCCACGCGGCAACTCGCCCCTGAGCTGATCCTCGAGCGTGCCGCCCCACAGCGGCACACCTGCCACATACCCCGCGCGGGCGAGCAGATGTCCGGCGATCGGGGTGGTCAGGAGCAGGAAGGCGATAGCGATGGTGACCTTGATCCACATGCCGGGCGATGGATACGCGAAGGCAACGCCGATCAGCAGCAGCCCGCAGCCGGCCACACCTGCCTTGGTGGCGGCGTGCATCCGCATGAAGAAGTCAGGCAGGCGCAGCACGCCGACCGAGGCGAGGAGGCACAGAGCCGCGCCCGCGACGAGGAAAATGGCAGAAAGGAAAGCCGTCATCGCTCTTCTTCCTCCTCCTCGTTGATCGAGCCGCGCTCGATGAAGCCAGCAAAGGCGACTGCGGCGAGGAAGCCGACCAGCGCCACGCCGAGCGCTATGTCGATGAAGGCGGTCGAGCCAGAAACGACCACCGCCATGCCGGCGGCGGCCACGCCGAGGATGCCCAGCATGTCCAGCGCGACCACGCGGTCCGGTCCGGACGGCCCGCGCACGATGCGGATGCCGGCGCAGATCATGGCGGCCAGCAGGAGAAACGCGGCAATCGCAACGCCCCCGGCCTGCACGGTTCCGGCGATCATGGCAGCACCTCCTTCACGCAGCGCTCGAAGCCGTCCTTGATCCCGGCGACGCTCTCGTCGGAGACATTCATCACATGGCAGTAGAGCGTCGTTCGGTCTTCGCTGACATGCAGGCTGGTGGTGCCCGGCGTCAGCGTAATCATGTTGGCAAGCAGGGTGATCCCGGCATCGCTCGTCACGTCGAGCGGCACGGCAACGATGGCCGAGCGGATCGGTCGGCGTGGATTGAGCACGGTAATGGCGACGTCCTTCACCGAAAGGGCGAGCTCCTTGAAGAACAGGCCGCCCAGCCGCAGCCATGCGATGGAAGCGTTCATGGATTTGTCTCCGCGAGTTGGCCGGGCTGGCCGAAGACGGCGTCGATATAGGCGGCCTTGTCGAGAAGCTGCGCGCCTGCCCGGAGCGAGAAGTCGATGAACGGCTCGGCGAAGAGCCCGATGGTGAGCGTGATGGCCGCGAGCGTGACGATCGGCGTCAGCATGAGCAGCCGTGTCCCGCGATCCGCCCGCCAGTCCCGAACCGTTTCCGCCGTGCTGGCGGGCGCAGCCTTCCAGAATGTCTCGTTCCATATCTTGAGCATCGAATAGAGCGTCAGCAGGCCGACCAGCAGGCCGGTCGCGGCAAGGACGACGTGGCCGGCGTCGAGGCTCGCCTTGATGACGGTGAACTTCGACCAGAAGCCGGAAAGCGGCGGCAGGCCGGCGAGCGACAGCGCCGGGATGAGGAAGAGCACGCCAAGCATCGGCAGGCTCGTGTAGAGGCCGCCGAGCTTCTTCAGATGGAACGAGCCTCCAGCGCGATCGATCGCGCCTGCGATCAGGAACAGGTTCGCCTTCACGATGATGTGGTGGATAACGTAGAGGATCGAGCCGCCGACGGCGAGCGGCGTGGCCACCGCGATGCCGAACAGCATGTAGCCGATCTGGCTGACGATGTGGAACGACAGGATTCGGCGGATGTCGAAATGCGCCGCCGCCCCCAGCACGCCCGTGACCATCGTGAAGATCGCGATCGCCGCCACGATCGGCCCTGTATAGCCCGCGTCGCCGTCGAACAGCAGCGTGAAGGTGCGGATGATGGCGTAAACGCCGACCTTGGTAAGCAGAGCCGCGAAGATCGCCACCACGGGAGCCGAGGCTGTGTGATAGGCTGCCGGCAGCCAGTAGAACAGCGGGAACAAAGCCGCCTTCGCGCCGAAGGTCGCAAGGAACATCAGGGCGAGCGTGGTCACGAGTCCCTGGTTCTCCAGCGTCGGCAGCACGCGGGCAAGATCGGCCATGTTGAGCGTGCCTGTAGCGCCGTAGAGGAAGGCGACGGCAATCAGGAAGAAGGTGGTGGCGATCAGGTTGAGCGTGACATACTTCACGCCCGCGTCGAGCTGTTCCTTCGTGCCGCCGAGCGCCAGCATGCCGAAGGACGAGATCAGCATGATCTCGAACCAGACATAGAGATTGAAGATGTCGCCTGTCAGGAACGCCCCGGTCACGCCGAGCAGCAGGCCCTGATAGAGCACGTGGTAGAAGGCATGCTCGCGCTCGCGGGCCTCGCCGGTCAGACCGTAGACGCCGACCGCGACCGCCATGATGCCTGTGATGAGCACCATGGCGGCGGCGAGCATGTCCGCAACGAAGGTGATGCCGAACGGGGCGGGCCAGTCGCCGAACTGGGTCGCCAGCACGGTTCCGTCATGGACCGCCACGGTGAGTGCAATGGCAGAACCGAGGAGTCCGGTGCTGGCGGCGAGGCTGATGATCCGCTGGAGATCCGGCCTGCTCCAGAGAAGCGCGCACAAGGCGATGCCCACGGCAGGGAAGGCGATCGGAAGCGTGAGAAGGAGATGCGCGTTCATCAGGCCAACTCCTTCTGCCTAACCGCAGGCGTTTGCGCGGCGGGCGGCAATCCGCCTTCGCCGGGCGGCTCGGCCTCGCGCATGGCCTCCGTGTCGAGCGTGCCGAGCTTGCGGTTGGTGCTCTCGAACAAGACGACGGTGAAGGCGACCAGCGAGAAGGAGATGACGATGGCCGTCAGGATGAGCGCCTGCGGCAGCGGGTTCGCGCCGCCGACGAGCACGGTTTCGCCCGCCTCGACCAACGGCGGCGTCCTCTCGCCGATTCTGCCCGCGAGGAAGATCGAGAGATTGGTGGCGTTGCCGAGCACCAGCAGGCCCAGAACGACGCGCAGCACGTTGCGTGACATCAGGAGATAGGCCGCCACCGCGACCATGACGCCGAAGGCGAGCGCGAAGACCGGCTCCATTTCAGCCCTCCAGATAGTAGGATAGGAAGGTCAGCACCGCGCCGATCACGACGAGATAAACGCCGACGTCGAAGACGAGGGTCGTGCCGATCCCAAGGTCCAGGAAGAACCAGCGATGCGTCAGGAACGGCTCGGCGAGGAACAGCGCCGGCAGGCCGGACAAGATGGCGAACGCCAGCCCCGCGCCGATATAGGCTTTAGGCGAGGCACGCAGCAGCGCGGCCAGGCCGTCGCGTCCTCGCGGCAGCGCATGAACCGCGATCCCGGCGGCCGCGATCAGCCCGCCGATGAAACCGCCGCCGGGTTCGTTGTGGCCGCGCAGGAGCACGTAGACCGAGAAGATCAGAGCGGCGGGCAGGATCAGCCGACTGGTGGCGCGCAGGATGAGGGAATTCATGGACGGTCTTCCTTTGCTCTGCGGCGAAGCCCGGTGATGACCGCCGCCGCCGCGATGGCCGCCAGCCCGAGCACGGTGATCTCGCCCAGCGTGTCGAGCGCGCGGAAATCGACGATGATGACGTTGACTAGGTTGTGCCCGTGCGCTTCCGGCACGCTGGTCTGGCGGAAATAGTCGGACAGGCGCGGGTCGAAGGGCTGCGACAGCACGCTAAGGAAGACGAGCGTCGCCGCGACACCGATCCCCGCCGCCACGCCCATATCGCGCAGACGCTCCGGCCGGGTTCGATAGTCCTCCTCGCGGAACGGCAGACGGCCGACGATGGCAAGGAAGATGATGATCGCCAGCGCCTCGACCGAGAACTGGGTGAAGGCGAGGTCGGGCGCGCCCTGGAACAGATAGACCAGCGCGACGATGAAGCCGACCATGCCCGCCGCGACGATGCCAGTGACGAAATTGCGGGCACGGGCCACCGCCAGCACCGAAACCACGAGCAGGATGACGAGCGCGAGCTCGGGAGCGAAGCTTCCGGCGAAGGACGGCATCGCGAAGCCGCCGCGCAGGAGGAGCGTCGCGCCGGCCGCCAACGCTATCACGGCGAGCAGGCGGCCGACATAGACGCGCATGCTGCCCGGCTGGATCAAGCCCGTCTGCCACAGCGCCAGACGCTGGAGGCCGTCCATGACACGGTCGTAGCCGCGATCAGGCCCCCAAAGGTCGATCTGCCGGATGCCCGAAAGGATGGAACGCAACCCATCCCAGCGCAGATAGGCGAAGATGCCGAGCGCCAGAGTCAGCACGCTCAAGGCAAGCATCGGCGTGAAGCCGTGCCAGAGGGACAGCGAATAGGCGATCGGCTGTCCGGCGATGGCGCTTGCGGCCGGCACGATCAAGCCGTCGCCGACCAGCCATGGCGCGAGGCCAAACAAGAGGCCGAGGGCAGCCAGCACTATCGGCCCGGCCAGCATGGCGAAGCCGGGATCATGCGGCGTCTTTGGTGTCGCAGTCAGGTCGCCGGAAAAGCAGCGCACCGCGACGATGCCCGCAACCACGACCATCGTGGCATTGGCGAGAAGCGCCGCCACCACCAGCACCCATCCGGCGGACACCCCCAGCCCGGTCTCATAGACGAGTTCCTTGGCCGCGAAGCCGATGAAGGGTGGCAGTCCCGCCATCGACAATCCGCCCAGAAGCGCCACGGTCGCCGTGACCGGCATGAAGTGGCGCATGCCGCCGAGCACGGAAGAGTCTCGCGTGCCAGTCTCGTGGTCGATGATACCCGCGACCAGGAACAGGCACGCCTTGTAGAGCGCATGCACGATCAGGAAGGTGACGACGGCGACTGCCGCCAGTTCGCCCGGAATGCCGATCAGCATGGTCAGCGTGCCGAGCGAGACGATGGTGGAATAGGCGAGCACGCGCTTCAGGTCAGTCTCGCGCATCGCCAGCACGGAGCCCGTAAGCATGGTCGCTGCTCCGAACCCTGTCAGCAGCGCGATCCAGAGCGCGTGATCGGAAAAGACCGGATCGAAGCGGGCGAGCAGGTAGACGCCGAGCTTCACCATCGTCGCCGAATGCAGGTAAGCCGAGACAGGCGTTGGCGCGACCATGGCGTTGGCCAGCCAAGAATGAAGCGGGGCCTGCGCGGACTTGGCGAACGCGCCGGCCGCGATCAGCACGATGATCGCCGGTGCGAGGGGATGCGCTGCCACCACATCTCCCCGGTCGAGAATCTGCGTGATGGAGAAGGTTCCCGCGACCGAGCCGAGCAGGATGACGCCCGCCAGCATCGCAAGGCCGCCCGCGACCGTCACCAAAAAACCCTGCTGGGCCGAGCGCCGCGACTCCGCCTCTTCCGGCGAATAGCCGATCAACAGGAATGAGGTAAGGCTGGTCAGTTCCCAGAACACGACCAGCAGCACGAGGTCGTCGGCCAGCACCGCACCGAGCATGGAGGCCATGAACAGCGTCAGTGCCGTGTAGAACCGCGCGAGGCGCGGTGCTTTCCGTAGGTAGGAAGAGGCATAGAGAAACACCGCACTGCCGATGCCGGAGATCAGCAAGGCGAAGGTAAGCGACAGTCCGTCCAGCCGGAACGCGGCCTCGATGCCGAGGCTCGGAATCCAGCGATGCACCTCCAGAACGATCTCACCCGCCGCGATCTCCGGCAGCAGCACGCAAAAAGCGATGAAGAGCTGAAGCGGGATCACCGCCACGAATGGCGAGGATCGGCCGCCGGCCCATCCGACGAGCGGCGCGAACACGAAGGCGAATGCGACAAGGGCGAGGAGGATCATCGTGCGGGGCTTCCTTTTCGAGAAGCCGCCTAGAAAATTCCGTGCCAGATGCAGGCATGCCCCGCAAAGGCGGTCAATCTGTTGATTCCAAAGGCTTTGCCATTTGACAATACAGGCCACAATATATCTCATGTTCATAAACGCTAACATCGTTCATCACAAATGTTTAGTTATGTAAACATTCAGGAAGCAACGAAGATCATAACAGATTATTTGTCATTCATTTCCATTTATACTATGATGAACGAATGACGCGCCTCGATCCGTCTCTAGGCGTAGCGCGATCATTCGGCGCTTCGCCTGGTAAACTCCGATGGCTGGTCAGGAAGCTCCAAAATTGCCTCATCACCGACAAACGCCGTCCTGGTGGATCGCTATCCGGGTCGTGCTCCTCGTAGCCATTCTGCTGGGCATCGTCTGGCTGACATTGGGCGGCTAGTTCGAGGCTCACGCCTCTCGGTTCGGGCACGAAGAAAGGGAGATGATAGAATGAACGAGACTCGAAACTGGAAGGACTATCCCATTCCAGCTTGGGCAGTTGTCGTGTTTCTGGTCGTCTTGGTCTTGGTCGTAACCTTGATTGCCGCCTAGTGATGCCGCGCAGGCTGTCACGAAATTCGTGGTGTCACGAAATTCCCTGCCTGAGTCGCGCCCGCCGCTGCCGTTCGGCGGCGCTCATCGCCGACACGCCGTTCTTCGGCGGCCGCCCGCGTTTGCACTTCCCGAAGAACGCATCGAAGTGATGCCATCAACGAAGATCGCCAATTCAAGAAAATGCCCGATGAACGCCATGTTGGGGCAAGCCCTGGAATTGCCGATGGCCTTGTAACGTGGTCTATCGGCGACCAAGGCCCCTTTGTAGGGGACGTCGGTCCAGTAGTCCGAAAAGCCTTGAAGGCGCTCGCACTCCAGCGGAGTGAACTTCCTGACCAACCAGTTCCTCGGATCGTCTTCGTGCTCGGGGAGGGTTATGATGACGAAGTTCTTTTCCGACGAAACGCCAATGGGCGCGGCTTCGCGTGCGTAAACGGCTCCGCCTTGTGGTGGAGAGCGGCCAGGCAGCTTTCCATCGCGTTCTCGGGATACCCGCAATTCGGTATTGCAGAAGTTCGATCGCAGATCGTCGATTTCTGTGACTGACATCTGCGACAGAATTCCTATGAAAAATCAACGCTTCCGACACAGTCGCGAATTTAGGATTTCCGTGACAAGTCTTTCAGCCAAGCTTTCGGGCAGTGAATGGCGTGACCGTCCGGCACTGCATGTTCTGAAGTATTGTCAGTGCTGCGGGGTCGGCGGCGCTTGAGGATATGTCGTACTCGAAAACGCTTGAACCGGTGATCTCGGTAGGGCTCACCAGCGTTACCGTCCAGATGACGCTGGCGCCGGTGGTGCCGGAACCGTCCGAAAGCCGTTTATCGACAACAACGCCGCGCCAGTTATGACTGCCCGTGCGCGTCCAGTTCACATGCCCTTCGGCCTCGGGCATCAGCTTGCGGGGCAAGAACCAGCCGCCCCACCCGATCTGCCGCGTCTCGCTGCTCATCTGGCCGGGCACAGCCTGGCCGGCGAGCGAAAACAACGGACAGGCCGAAGCGTCGGTAGCCCCGGCGGTTATGCGCCACATTCCATCTTCAGGAATGAGCGGCGCTGCCAGTTGAATCGGACACGATCCCGGCCCGCCGAACGAAGCATCAATCTGCGCAGGCGTTTGGGAACGCCAACTGTATTCGTTCTCATACACCACAAGGGTCATGTCGGCGGCTCCCGGGGGATTGGGAGCGCCAAGGATGATCTCGACATCGGAAAGCGTCGTACCCGGCACATGGCAACTGCAACCGCCCTCCATGCACATGGCGATCTGGACCATCTGCGCATGTGCCGCAGGGATGAAGCCGAAGGACAAGGCCAAACTGAAAATGGCGGATGCCAGCTTGTTTCTCATGAGTTCAGTTCCCCGACCGATTGCTGAAAAGGGCGCGCAGGACCGACTCCGGATCACGCCCGGCGAGATCGACCGGGATGATGGCGTCCGAATCCGCGACAGTGGCGGGGGAACTTGTCGGCTGGGAAAAGGACGCACGATCGTTCGAGCTTACGAGGAAGAGATCAGTGAATTCCGGGATGGCCATCACCTCGACAGGCAGGGGGCAGGCGGTCAACAGGCCTGAATCGCCGACGCCCATACGGCACTCCACGGGGCCAACGCTGACCACCAACGCACCGCACGGAGACATCAGCATCGGCGGGACCAGGGTGGCGCCCGTCTCGGTATAGGCGGCGATTTCCAGCACCGCAGGTTCATCGGGATTGAGCACCGGGCGAACCGGCTGGCCGTTTGCCGTGGCGTTGATCGGCGCGAACAGCGTGAAGGCTTCGCCCGACGGATTCGCAAGTTCAGCGTTCAGGAAACAGCCGGCTCCGAACTGTTCGGCAGGCCGAAAGGTCAAACGGATTGCCCCGGTCGTCTCCGAGGATCGAGGCGCGGCCGCGTCGTTCGGTCCTGACGACGCAATCTGAAGCGAAGACGCAATGCCCTCAAACCCGATCTCCGCATCCATACCTTGCCCGCTGAACATGCAGAGTTGATTTGCGCCGATGGATCGACACGGACCGTTCGACTCCATCCATTGACGCGGGTTGAGCTCCACGCTGATGACCTTGCCGAAATCCTCCGCGAAGAAGGTGGCGGTCGGCAGATCGGCACGCGCGCCGCCAGCCGTTTCGTAGAAATAGGGCTCGCTCATGTTCCAGTTGTTGGGAAGCATCAGGGAGATACCGCTTACTTCATGCCGGACCTCACAGCCACTCGGCACGTTGGTGCAGGCAAAGGCAACGTCCTCGCCGTGGCCCGTTTCAGCGTTGCTGCGATCACCATCCCCGGCCACCGGGATTTCAAAACTGTTTTCGCCCCCAACGGTCACGATGATGGTGTCGGCGAGGAAGATGCCTTCGGCTTCGTTGATCCCTTCCACCGCATATGTTCCCGGCTCAAGATCGATTATCAGCATGTGTTCGAAGTCGTTCAGGGCGAAAGCGACATCGGAGACTGGCGTATCGGTTCGGATCGCCGACCACTGAACCCGCTTGCCGCCAATTTCGAAGGGAGTGAGCAGGCGAACCGAGACCGTTTGAGCATCCTGCGAGGGTCTATCGGATGGCAAGGGGGCGGTGCCGCTCATATCGACAAAATCGGAAGGTGCGGGACCATGCACGGCTTCGCGCATTTCGGCCAGCGAAGGTGGCTCATAGCCACCCGGCCACATGACAACGCTGATGCCTTGCGCACCTGATGACAGTGTGCCGGCATAGCCGATGCCGTAAGGCGTGAGATAGAGCGTCATAGGTGCCGGGATCGGTTCGCCCACCGTGAAGGTCATGCGCAGCACGCCGTCTTCCAGCGTTGCAGTCGTGAATGTGCCTTCCCGTCCGGCAGCTTGTGGCCCGGCAAGTCGTTCCCCTGCCACCCAGATTCCACCAATTGCGCCGTTGGGCTGGGCCTGTTCGAGAGCAAGTGTGAGCAATTGATCTGCTCCCGCCTGCACCTGATAAGGTGGCACACCGATAATTTGCCATGGACCGCCAAGCGTCGTCGCCGAAGCCTCATCGTCGGATTCGTCGACCGGCGGGATAACGAAATTGTTGTCCCGGCCGGGGTAGATTTCCACCTCCGCGCTGAACTCGACCTCGCCCGGCCCCGTGGTCGAAACGCGATAGCGGCCCGGCTCGAACTCGCCTTCGCCAACGACCATTTCGGAGATAGGGGACCAAGCTTCCGGGCTCATGTCGGGATCGAGCGGGACCGCCGACCACCAGAGCGGGATTTGCGGGAAATTGTCCGGGATACGGAACGTCGCCCGCACCATCGGCATGGCGTCCTGACCGGGCGTGGCTTGCGTTGCGGCTGCGGCCTGCGCGGCGAGGTCCGAACTGGTTGTCAGGTTCGCATCCTCATAGGGAACCCCGACGCCGAACTCGCGGAAGAACAGGATTTCCTTTCGGTTGGCCGACAGATAGCGCAGTTCATAGATACCGGGTTCGGCAGGGGCGCGCAGACCCATGCTGCCGTTTTTGTGCAGGGAATAGCCCCAGTCGCCCTGATAGGTTTCCGCCGGGTCGCCCGGCCGCGCAATGACGATGCGTTGCTCTACCCGATCGGGTCCGCGCCAGGTGAAGACGAAGCGCTTGTCGGGTTCCACCGAGCCGATCGGGTCGAACCCGTTGGATGCCGCAACCACCTCTATCGGCTGGCGGGCGACGATCGTTCCGTCATGCGCGATCATCACCAGATCGTAGTCATCCGGCTCGGTCGGTGCCGTCTTGGAAAACGGATTGTTGCCCAGATCGCCAGCACCACCGATAACGCCGAAGGAGGGGCCAACCGAAGTCATGCCCTCCCCGCGCAGAGTGAAACCGGCGTAGTAGTCTGGGCGCGCGCTGCCCTGAAAGGCGATGGAATAGGTGTGCCCCGCCTCGGCTTTCGGGCCAATATCGAAGAACGCTTCCTGAATCGGCTCAGGCTCAGGTGTCGGTTCGACGGCTGCGATCTGGTTGAGCGCGTCGGCCAGTTCCTGCCCGGTCTGGGGGGTGAGCAGCAGCCCGCCCGTGGCGTCCGCAACGCAGCTCATCGCCGCCGCTTCCTGCGAAGTCAGTCCGAAGCCGACGACATGCGCGCGGATGGCGATGCCTTCCTGCGCCAGTTGCGCGGCGAGGGCGCAAGGATCGGCATCGCAGGTTTCAAGCCCATCGGTCACGAGGATGATGTCGGCCGATTCCGCCGTGGGCGGGATCATGGATGCGGCGAGCGAGAGCGAATCCGTGATCGGCGTCATGCCACGCGGGTTGAGCCGGTTGAGCCGGGCCGAAAGCTCGGAAGGATTGTTCACGCCCACATTGGCGATCACCTGAATATCGGAGCAGTCCCCGCGCCGGTTATGACCATAGGCGATGACGCCGAGCGGAACCGTATTGTCGCGGCTGACGAAAAAGTCTCCGATCACCTCGCGCGCTACCTCGACCTTGGTGACACCGCCTTCGAGCTGCCCCCACATCGACCCCGAGGCGTCATAGATCAGGATCGAGGCGCTGTCGGTCTGTTGGGCCGCCACGGGAAGCGGGAACCCGGCCAAGGCACTGAAAGCTGCAAGATACCCGATGCGTCTCAGACCAGCCAGCGGGCCGTTTGTCCTCTTGTGGTGCGATGTCACGATGTCGATCCTTCCTCACGAATCGGTCCGGCAAAGCCGGCACCGGGCGCACCGCGCCCGCCGATGGCCTTGTCCTTGATTTTGTTGAATTGCTTTGAGACGCTCGACAGTTTGGCGTCCCATTCGGGGTTGGGCTGCTGTCCCTCGATGGTCCTGAAATAGACCTCCATCATGCAGGTGATGGCGAAGGGCTCGATCAGCGCCGCCTTGACGGCCCACGCAAAGATCAGCGCGAAGACAAACCCGCCCGCCGACCACGCGCCGGGAATGAACCACACCAGAGCCGCAGCAGGGGCCAGCATCAAAAGGAAGACCAGAAACGAAAGCCCGTAAACGATGATCGTCAGCCATGCCGCGTTCTTGAGCATGGGCTTGTAGTTTTGCCCGTAGAGCACCAGCGCGGTGCGCGCCGATTGCCACGGATTGGTCGATCCCGTGCGAATGGCGTAGGCAAGGATAACTTCGTCAATGAACCCTACCGAGATGTTGAGGAAGGCACGCAAGATGCCCGTCATCTGCTGCAAACCGGGGATAGGCAGGAACGAGGCGATACCCTGAATGAGTCCAGTGACCACCCGCAGCACGCCCTTGACCAGTTGATCTATGGCGAACAGCACACTGGCCTCGCCAAAGCGCTGCCTGACCACGGCGGTTGCATGGGCGACCTGCGACTTGCCGGAAGGCATCTCACGCCCGTCCAGCAACTCGACCAGCACCGCGATATGCCCGGCCTTGACGACATAGAGAACATATTCGCGCAAGAAGTAGAGAACGCCGGCGGTCAACCCGAAACCGATTGCACCACCCCAGAAGATCGCCTCGGTGCGAAACCCATCGTCACCGAACGCGCCGATGCCCCAACCGATTCCGGCACCCGTGCCGGTAACGACGACATAGGCCGCAGCCATGCCGAAGTAGACGGCCACGCGCAGGGCGATGAAGGGCATGGTGCGGCCCATGAGGCCGAGGGAGCGGGAAATCGAAAAATCCCACATCAGGACGCTGTTTCCGGCATTCTGGAGCGTATGGCAGCCGACATCATTGGAAGCCCCTCTTTTGGGTAGCTGATAGCGATCAAGGACGGGGCGGCTTGCTGTCCCACAGTCGATTTGCGTATGGCGCCTCGCTCCCGACAGCACGTCGAGATGCACCCATGACGCACAGTAAGGGGGCTGCCATCCCCCGTCTTGGGGAGAGAGGAAGTGAAACCGTGGGATAGCGGAACAGTGCTTGACGTGGATCGCTCAGCGCAGATTGGCGAGAGCGCGCACGTCCTTGGGCGTCATACCGTAGGCGCGGCGGAAGCGGGTATTGAACCAGGATAGATCGCCGAACCCTGCACTCATGGCGATCCCGGCGATGCTGCTGCCCGCATTGCGCGGGTCGCTGAGCAACCGATGGGCCAGTGCCAGACGCCGCGTGGCGACAAAATCCCCGAACGAGGTGCCCTCGCTCTCGAACAGGGACCGCAGATAGCGCGGGCTGATACCGTGACGGCACGCTACCCCATCCGCCGTCAAATCTGGCGCGGTCAAATGGCGCTCGACGTCCACCTTGATGGCTTTCAGCCTTGCTACCCGCACACCGCGCCCCGCTGCTACTTCGGCGGCCTCTCGCGTCGCACCAAGCGCCATCAACGCCAGATCCTGCATATGCGTCGCGCATTGCGCGGCCTCTACGGGTGCCAGTTCCGCCAGTTCCTCATGCAGGCTACGTGCATAGTTGAAGAACAGGCGCCATTGCGGTGTCAGCGGCGCGGTGCCGCGCAACATGGCATTGAGTCCCAAGGTCGCAGTTGAGAGATGAACACGCGGGACAGACACATAGAATCCTTCGGTGGGTTCACCGTGAAACCTGATGACACCGGGAACCTCGCCGGGATCGGCATAGACGAGGCCGGATTTCAGTTCGGTTCGTTCGCCGCCCCGCTGCTCGATGGAACAACTCCCCGCGAGCGGAATATGGAACATCACATTGTCGTCGGTCTCGGCGGCATGGGAAGATGTCCGGATCGCAGTTGATGCGGAGTGCCGGCCATATCCGACGATCAGGTTTTGCAGAACTCCGATTGAAGTCTCGGAAGTAAAGGAATTCTGATCGTCCGGAACAAAGTCAACCTTGGTAATCGCTGAAATAACGTTCTGGAATTCTTCAACACGCCGGGAAATCTCAAAGTCCTGCGAACGAATGGATAGTATCGTCATGCGCGCCCCAGGAATTGCATTGTATGCCTCGAATGTACTTCTCCCGTGAGGAGCACATTAAGGCATGAAGGTGTCTTCTTGTCGAGCGTGGCGCTCAGCGCGAAATTCCCGAAATCTGCGACACGTTCGTCCGCTAACCGATGTCAGTTTTGTGGTAGCTCGATCAAGCTAATGACCGGCCGAGATGATGTCGGCTGCTGCCGATCAGAGCCAGCAATGCGAATGCAGCTACGTCCGGCCGCCAAACCGAAGGCAGTCAGTCTGCAACCGAGATCGCCTAGTGATGCCGCGCAGGCTGTCACGAAATTCGTGGGGTCACGAAATTCCCTGCCTGAGTCGCGCCCGCCGCTGCCGCTGCCGTTCGGCGGCGCTCATCGCCGACACGCCGTTCTTCGGCGGCCGCCCGCGCTTGCGCTTTCGCTCCCATGCGTCGAAGTCGATGCCATCAATGAAGATCGCCAGTTCAAGGAAATGCCCGATGAACGCCATGTTGGGGCAGGCCATGGAATTGCCGATCGCCTTGTAGCGTGGACTATCGGCGACCAAGGCGCCGTTGTAGGGGACGTCGGTCCAGTAGTCGGGAAAGCCCTGAAGGCGCTCGCACTCCAGCGGCGTGAACTTCCTGACCCACCAGTTCCTCGGGTCGTCTTCGTGCTCGGGGCGGGTGATGACGACGAAGTTGTGTTCCGACGAAACACCAATGGGTGCGGCTTCGCGCGCGTAGAGCGCGCCTGACTGGGCGGGGCTGACGACGATATGCACGTCGGTCGGATCGATCTCCCGAGTAACCACCACGAAATCGGTTTCCGACGCCATCCCGGCAGGCCGATTGAGGCCAGCGCCGCTCGCGCATAGCGTTCCCGCCTTCTCGGGATGCACGACCATCTGTTGACGTCCACCTCCGGACGGCGAGCCGGCGAGAAGCGCATATGCCGTATCCTTGCTGGCCTTGGGCGCGTAGTCGTCTGCGAGGGCATATGCGACCGCAGGCGGGTTTCCCGCGTTCTGCGCTGTCAGAGCGTAAGCGCGCTCGCTGGCGGCCGGCTGGGACTTCATGTCTATCGCATAAGGTCCGCCGTCGAACGCGCTGCCTCTCCCTATCCACGACGCCGACGTTTCGGCCTTGAGCCGGGCGATGACCTTCGGGTCTCTCAGTCTGCGCTCTGCGCTACGGACTTCAATGCCATCACGACCTCGGTAGGTAGAGACGACAGCCTTCCGCGATCGGAGGCCCGTTTTAAGATGCCACCAGCTGCTTTCTGGCTCAAAGAGTATGTCTTCAGGTGCGGCGCTGGATCCTCCAATATTTGCGACAGCAAAGACTCTTTTGCGCCTTTGGGGAACACCCCAGTGAGACGCGTCGATTGTCCGCCAAGCCACCCGTCGCCCTTCTGGACCACGCACGTAACCAGCGTTTGTCCATCTTTCCCCTGGCGGCTGGAGATTAGACCCTTTTGTTCCGGAGAGGGCTGTGACCAGAGCACTGAACCCTCCTGATCCTCGGCTTTTGTCGGACAGGACGCCATGAACGTTTTCCCACACCACAAACTGAAGTTGATTGATCCGCCGCATGCGCTCGGCGAGTTGGCAGAAGGCAAGCAGCAGGTTGCTCCGGGGGTCATCCAGCCCCTCGCGTATCCCTGCAACGCTGAAGCCCTGACAGGGCGAGCCGCCTTCGAGGACGTCGATTTGGCCCAGCGCTTCAAGGTCTTCGTCGGTGATCTGCGTGATGTCACCGTAGTTCGGTTTTCCTTCCGTGGGCAATCCGGCAACGTTCTGGATTTTCGTGACGCGCCTGCGCTGTTCCTTCTTCGAGATGCCGGGCTCGTCCGGCGAGGGCATATATTTCGGCCGGCTCGCGCCGAGTCGATAATGCAGGACGTGACACGGAAAGGGTTCGATCTCCGCATAGGCCGCGAAATCGAAAAGATCCTGCCGCCACGAAAGCGAGGCGGCACCAATGCCTGAGAAGGTTGACATCACCCGGATGGACGGCTCGCCCTCAAGCTCGAAATCGTCGTAGAAAATTGCGTCCAGCACCTGCCGCCCCAATGCCCGTATTCGATTTTCGTGACTGTCACGAAAATGGCGTCTTCCGCGCCATGGATCGAGGCTATCGGACAACGTCCGTAAAAACCGTAAACGGTATCGCTGTCGACACCGCGAGCTCCGCTATCCTGTGCGGGGTCCGACCAGTCACCAAGAGAGCAGCGCATAAAGCGCAGGCATCGGCACGCCCGACAGGAAGGCATTGCCGGGATGATGCCGGAGGCCAATTCGCGACCGCGAGATCGGTCAACAATGGCGACCACAGGAGGTTCAGCATAGCGCCCGGAACGGGGAACGGGACTGATCGCCTCCGACGAGCGGCCCATACGAAGAGCGGCAGGACTCGGAGGAAGTGGATCGCCGCCGGTCAGGCGACGATCCTGCCCTTGCGACGGGCTTCAGCCGCATACTCCGAAAGGGGCTTCGAGGCGCCGAAATGGCGGTCACGCTCGATCAAGAGACCGAACCGGCCGCGTCGGGCGGAGAGTTCGGCCAAGCTGGCGTAGCCGATTTCGGGGCTCCCGAGGCCAAGGTCGCACAGGCCGAAAAGCGTGTCCTCATCGGGCAGGAGCTCGGTGAAAAGCCACGTTGCCGCACCGTCCGGAGCGAAAAGCTTGACGATTGGGAAGTGATCGCGGGCTCCGCTGGAAGACTGCTCCGCATTCGCGCGGAGCTTGTCGATGAGTTCGCGGGTGAGGAGCATCAGGACTCCTCCTTCCCGGTGCGGACGCGGATGACGAGTCGACCGGAGAGCGGCACGGCGGCGAGCGTGACGTTGAAGCCGTTACCGTCTTGGTGCGGCCATGCCGCGCCAACCTTCGTCCAGAAGGTGCGATCGCCTTCGCCCTCGATCACGTAGACGCCATGAGAAGGGGCGTTCCTGGGTGCTGCGGTTTCCTTCTTTGCCATGTCGGCCTCCTGTATCGGCCGCCCCATGCGGCCGTCCTGGAAGCCGTCAACGGAAGGATTCAGGAGGGTCTAGCTGGCTCCATAGGACGCTTGCGCTTGGCCATCGGCGGACCATCCGACCAACGTAGGAAGGCAGGAAGAACGGCGCGGGAGCGGCCGGGGAGGCATTGGCGAGGTAAGCAGCGCGCGACGTCGGCGATACACTGCTGGGGTTACACGAGGGCATGAGGAAAAAGGCTGCTGAAACGCGGTTGGTATGAATTTGGTATAAACTGCAACATGCGCCAAAATCATCGATCGCCATCAGGTCCGGCGAAACGCGATTTCTTTAGGGGTTTCAAGGGTTTAGAGGCTGGCTGGGGAACCTGGATTCGAACCAGGACTAACGGAGTCAGAGTCCGTGGGTCTACCGTTAACCTATTCCCCAACGGGGCCAATCGGCCCAGACGCTGCGACCTGCGGGTCGTTGGCGCCCAGTCACTACAGTGCGCGACATGGCGCGGATATAGACTCGGGTACGGAATAGTCAACCCCAAACTGCCGTCATCCGCCGAAGGCTCCAATGGGATGATGGCTGCGGCTTTCGCCGGTTGGTGCCCTTGGTGTTTGGCCAAGAGGCTGCTAGTCTGGCGCCAACGCATGAGATGAAGGTGCCTGCGGCGTCCGTTCCGGTTCGCGCGGCTCTCGAGGAAAAACCGTGGAAGACCCCGATCGCGGCGCATTGGCGCCTCAAGACGGGGCGTCGGGCGGCATTCGTGGCGAGACGCCAGCGGGTGCGCAGCCCAAGGGCCGGAGCACCGAGCCGGCCGACGACGGTGCCGCCGCCGCGCGGGCTGTCGGCGACGCTTCGAACGGACAAGGAAATGGCCAGGGGCAGGCGCGCAACCGTAGGCGAAAGCGGCGGCGCGGCCGTAAGGTCTTTGCCCGTGACGGTATGGATGGCCTGCCGGCCAATCAACCTGCAGCGAGCGCTCAGACAGGGGCGAAGGCCCCGCAGGCCGGCCCCGGTGATTCGTCTGGACTGGCTTCGGTTGCCGGCTCTGCAACGGCACGCGGCGGCGCTATGGATGACGGCGCCGGACGCAAGGCGGCCAATGCGCCGACTGGTCCCGCGGCGGCGGACCGTGGCGTGCGCCCGGCGCGCGTGGGCGACCTGCCGGTTTATGCCGCGCTCGACCTCGGCACCAACAATTGTCGTCTGCTGGTCGCGGTGCCCGGCCGGCCGGGGCAATTCCGTGTCATCGACGCGTTTTCGCGAATCGTGCGGCTGGGAGAGGGGCTAACCGCCTCCGGACGGCTCGGTCAGCCGGCGATGGACCGGGCGGTCGAGGCGCTGAAGGTCTGCGCCGAGAAGTTGCGTCAGCGCCAGGTGCGCAAGGCGCGGCTGATCGCCACCGAGGCCTGCCGCTCTGCCGATAATGGCGAGGCGTTCCTCGCCCGCGTCAAGGCGGAGGCAGGCCTGTCGCTGGAGATCATCGATCGCAAGACCGAGGCGCGGCTTGCTGTTTCGGGCTGTGGACCGCTGGTCGAGCGTGACACCGATGCCGTCGTGCTGTTCGACATCGGCGGCGGCTCGTCGGAAATTGCGCTGATCGACGTCTCGCGCCACCGCACGCCGAGGCTCGCCAACCACATCGTGTCGTGGACATCGTTGCCGGTGGGCGTGGTGTCGCTGGCCGAGCGTTTCGGCGGCCGCGACGTCAGCCGCGCCGTGTTCGAGGCCATGGTGGACGAAGTCTCGGGCATGCTGGACCGTTTCGACGGCCGCAAGCGCCTCGGCGAGCTCGCCTCCGGCGACCGCTTCCACCTGCTGGGCACCTCGGGCACGGTGACGACGCTGGCAGGCGTCCATCTCGGGCTTGAACGCTACGACCGGCGGCGCGTCGACGGTCTGTGGATGGACAGGGCCAATGTCGACGCGATGATCGCGCGGCTGCTCGACTGGGATTTCGAGGCCCGGACGGCCAACCCCTGCATCGGCGCCGACAGGGCCGACCTGGTGCTCGCCGGCTGCGCCATCCTCGAGGCGATCCGCCGCCACTGGCCGAGCGAGCGGCTGCGTGTCGCCGATCGCGGCCTGCGCGAAGGGATGCTGTCGGAACTGATGGCTGATGACGGCGCCTGGCGGCGCAACCGGCGGCGCGGGGTGTTCGGACGATGAAGAAACCGGGCAAGGGCGCGGGTAGCGGAGGCGGCACCGGCGCGCGTGCGCTGAAGACGCGCATCAAAAAGAAGAGCGGGTTGAAAAACTCGTCGCGGCGCTGGCTGGAGCGCCACCTCAACGACCCCTACGTCCATCGTTCGAAAGCGGAAGGCTATCGTTCGCGCGCCGCCTTCAAACTGATCGAGATTGACGACCGCTTCAAGCTTCTCAAGCCTGGCCAGCGGGTGATCGACCTTGGCGCGGCGCCCGGCGGCTGGCTGCAGGTTGCGGCGGCGCGGGTGAAGTCGCCGGAGGACGCGCCGACCGTTGTGGGCATCGACTATCTGGAGATGGACCCGGTGCCGGGAGCGACGATCCTTCTGATGGATTTTCTCGACGACGCCGCGCCCGCGCGCCTGACCGAGGCGCTTGCCGGCGCGCCGGACGTGGTCCTGTCCGACATGGCCGCGCCGACCACCGGACATCGCCGGACCGATCATATCCGCACCATGCACCTTTGTGAGGTGGCTGCCGACTTCGCCGTCTCGGTGCTGAAGCCCGGCGGGCATTTTCTGGCCAAGACCTTCCAGGGTGGCACCGAGAGCGGGCTGCTCGACCTATTGAAGAAGAATTTCCGCTCCGTCCATCATGTCAAGCCGCCGGCATCGCGCGACGAGTCGGTCGAGCTCTATATCCTGGCGAGGGACTTCAAGGGCAGGGCGGCCGACGAAGACCCGGCCAACGAGGCTCAATCGACCGTGTGAGTGCCCTGTTCCGGCGGCTGCTTTTTCCTGACATGGCCGGAGACGGTCATTCCGGCGTCGGGCGAGAGACTGAGGATCGGCAAAATGGCGCAGGCGGCAAGCGCCGCGATCACCATGAACGCCATCGAAAACGCGGCCAGACCCGTCTCCTCGCCGGTCACGAGGTGGTGCGCTTCCAACAGCATGCCGGCGACCGCGACGCCGAGCGCGATCGAGATCTGCTGGGCCACCGAGGCGATCGCCGTTGCCTGGCTCGCCTGATTGTCGTCGATCTCGGCAAACACCAAGGCGCTGTTCGAGGTGAAGAACAGCGAGCGGGCGAAGCCGGCGGCGATCAGCACTGCGATAATCACCCAATAGGGCGTGGACGGCGTGAAGAAGGCGTTGGCCGCCATGAGTGCGGCACCGACAGCGGAGGCGATGATCAGCACGCTGCGAAAGCCGGCGAATTTAAGCGCGGTGGTGGCCAAGAACTTCAGTGCAATGGCGCCGATGGCGCTAGCGAAGGTGAGCAGACCCGATTCGAACGGGTTGAGGCCGAAGCCGAGCTGGAACATCAACGGCAGGAGGAACGGCACCGCGCCGACGCCGATGCGGAAGATCGAGCCCGACAGGATGGCAATGCGCGGCGCCGGGTTGTCGAACAGTCTCAGGTCGAGGATCGGCGCGGCTGCGCGCCTTGCGTGGCGCAGATAGCCGATCGTCGCGGCAACGCCGACGGCGAGCGTCGCAACGCCGACGAGAGGTGGCAGCGCCGGCATCGAGACCACGGACAGGCCGAAGACGATGCCCGATGCGGCGAGCGCCGCCAGCACGAAGCCCTTCCAGTCGATGCGGCCCATCTTGCCGCCCGGCATCTCTGGCAGAACCCGGCCGGCGACGAAGATGCCGACAAGTCCGATCGGTACATTGATCAGGAATATCCAGTGCCAGGTGAAGAAGGTGGTGATGAAGCCGCCCACCGGTGGCCCGATCAGGGGGCCGATCAGTGCCGGCAGGGTCAGCCAGGCCATTGCGGAGACGAGATTGTGGCGCTCGGTCGTTCGTACAAGCACCAGTCGGCCCACCGGCGTCATCATCGCGCCGCCCATGCCCTGCACGAAACGCGCGCCGACGAATTCAGCCATCGAACCCGCCGCTGCGCAACCGATCGAGCCCACGACAAAGACGCCGATGGCGATGCGGAACACGCGCTTGGCCCCGAAGCGGTCGGCCATCCAGCCCGAGACGGGGATGAAGATTGCCAGCGCGACGAAATAGGTGGTCAGAGCCAGCTTGAGCGTGATCGGGCTTGCGCCGATGTCTGCGGCGATCGCCGGCAGCGAGGTGGCGATGACGGTCGAATCCATCTGCTCCATGAACAGCGCGACCGCCAGAATGAGTGGAACGGTGCGGTTCAAGGACGGGGTCCGGATAGCGCCGGCCGGGATCGGCGCGGCGAAATGATGCTGGGCATGGCGGCGGGTTAGCACGGAGCCGATGCTGCATTCAATTGCCGACGCGCTCGCTTCGGGTGCTCTTGGCGGCTTCAATTTGCGATAACGAACCCGTGAGGCGGTTGCCATCGGCGGTTGTACCGCCATGTTGGCACTATTGATCCGCTATCAAGGGAGGTTGCAGGGATGGCCATGAAGACGGACCGCCGCGGCGCGATGAAGCTCGGGCTTGCGGGAGGCGCGGCTCTGGCCATGCCGCAGGTGATGGCGCGCGCCGCGCACGCGCAGGCGCCCATGCCGGAGGTCGTCAATCCCGGCTTTCATCGCTTCAGCCTCGGTGAGTTCGAGGTAACGTCGATCCTGGACGGCGGCCGGCCGGGCGAGGGGCCGCATCCGATCTTCGGCGAGAACCAGTCCGCCGAAGATATGGCCGCGCTTCTGGAGGGCAATTTCCTGCCGTCCGACCGCTTCGTCAATTCGTTCACGCCGACGCTGGTCAATACCGGTTCCGAACTGGTGCTGTTCGACACCGGGCTCGGCGCCGGCGCCCGCGAAGGCGGCCTTGGACAGCTTCGCTCGCGGCTCGAGACATCTGGCTACAGCGCTGACGATGTCACCGTTGTCGTGCTGACTCATTTTCACGGCGACCATATCGGCGGCGTTATGGAGGATGGCGCGCCGGCCTTTGCGAACGCCCGCTACGTTGTCTCCGGGGCCGAGTACGATTTCTGGACGGCGGAGGAGCGCCTGTCCGGGCCGACGGAGAATGCAGCGCGCGCGGTTCAGGCCAGCGTGGTACCGATCGCGGAGAAGGCCACGTTCATCGGCGACGGCGACGAGGTCGTTCCGGGCATCGCAGGCATTGCGGCGACGGGACACACGCCCGGCCACATGATCTTCAACATCGAATCGGGCGGTCGTCGGCTGCTCGTCACAGCCGATACGGCCAATCATTATGTCGCCTCGTTGCAGAGGCCGGACTGGCACGTGCGCTTCGACATGGACAAGGAGGAGGCTGCGGCGACGCGCGTGCGCGTGTTCGACATGCTGGCGGCCGACCGCGTTCCGTTCCTCGGCTATCACATGCCGTTCCCGGCGGTGGGCTTCGTAGAGAAGCTAGATCTCGGCTACCGGTTCGTGCCCGTCAGTTACCAGATGATGCTTTAGCGCGCAGGGGGCGGCCGGGTTCAGGTGACGAGCTTGCGCTCTTCAAAGTGCGGCTCGCGCCAGAACCCGGTTTCCATGATCGCTTCAAGCGTGGCGACTGCCCCCCACACATCCTCGAAGGTCGTGTAGAGCGGCGTGAAGCCGAAGCGCAGGATGTCGGGCGCGCGGAAATCGCCGACCACGCCCGCGGCGATCAGAGCCTGCATGATCGGCCAGCCATGTTCGTGGGTCAGCGCCACCTGGCTGCCGCGTTCGGCAGGCTCGCGCGGCGTAATGACGGTCACCCCGTAGCTGGCGAGCTTGGCGTCGGCGAGTTCAATGAACAGGCCGGTCAGAGCCAGCGACTTTCCCCGCAGCGCGTCCATGCTCGTCTTCTCGAACACGGAGAGGCTTTCGCCGAGCGGAAGATAGGACAGGACCGGCGGCGTACCGCACCGGAACTTTTCGATCGTGTCCGCGGGCTTGTAGTCGATGTCGAAGGCGAAGGGCGCCGCATGGCCCTGCCAGCCGGTGAGCGGGCTGGTGACCTGGCCGAGATGACGGGCCGCGACGAACAGCCAGGCCGGCGCGCCGGGCCCCCCATTCATGTACTTGTAGGAGCAGCCGACGGCGAAATCGGCTTCGCAGCCATTGAGGTCGACCGGTAGCGCGCCGAGCGAATGGGCGAGATCCCAGATCACCAGCGCTCCGGCTTGGTGCGCCGCGCGGGTTACGCGGGCCATGTCGCGCAGCCGGCCGCTGCGGTAGTTGACGTGGCTGAGGCACACCACTGCTGTGTCGGCGTCGATCAGCGCCAGAACGGATTCATCGTCGTCCTCGGCAAGCGCCAGCGTCGCCTGCGCGAACACGGTGGCGATAGCGCCCTGCAGGATGTGCACGTCGGACGGGAAGTTGTTCTTCTCGGTGATCACCTTGTGCCGGCCGGATCGCAGGCTCATCGCGGCGCAGAACACCTTGTAGAGGTTGACCGAGGTGGAATCGCAGGCGAGCACCTCGTCCGGCGCGGCGCCCATCAGCCGTGCCAGCCGGTCGCCGGTGGTGACGGGCAGGTTGTGCCAGCCACGGCCGTTCCAGGTGCGGATGAGTTCTTTCGACCAGCCCTGAGACAATGCCTCCGCCATCACCGGAGTCACCGATTTGGGCATGGCGCCGAGCGAGTTGCCGTCGAGATAGACATCGCCGGCCGGCAGATCGAACTGGCCGCGCAGGGAGGAGAGCGGGTCAGCCGCGTCGCGGGCGCGCGCCGCGGCGCGCGCCGCAGTGGTCGCAGTCCGGGCGGCGATGATGGTTTCGAGGGTCGCAGTCATGACACCGCCGTATCTAGAGAACCGAGACGACCTTGGCGGCAAGGTCATCCAGCCTGTCGCCGGGCAGGCCGGCGACGTTGAAGCGGCTGTCGCCGACGATGTAGATACCGTGCTCCTCGCGCAGGCGCTTGACCTGCTCGGCGGTGAGGCCGAGCCGCGAGAACATGCCGCGCTGGCGGGCGATGAAGTCGAAGCGGTCGGAATTGGACTGGCGGCGCAGCGCCTCGGCGAAACCTTCGCGTAGCGACAGCATGCGCAGCCGCACCGTCTCCAGCTCCGCCTGCCAATCCGCCTTGAGGGCGGCGTCGCCCAGCACAATGCGCACGCAGGCGGCCGCATGGTCCGGCGGCATCGACCAGATGCCGCGCCCGACGCCCAGCAACTGGCCATAGGCGATGTCGGCTTCAGCCGCGTTGCGGCCGAGGATGATCGCCGCGCCGGCGCGGTCGCGATAGACGGAGAAATTCTTCGAGCAGCTTGCCGCCGCCATCAGTTCAGGCACGCGCGACGCCAGCAGCCGCAAACCGGCTGCGTCCTGTTCCAGCCCGTTGCCGAACCCCTGATAGGCGATGTCGACAAATGGAGCGAGGCCGCGCTCCGCAAGCACGTCGGCGATCGCGGCCCATTGCTCGACATTGAGGTCTGCCCCGGTCGGGTTGTGGCAGCAGCCATGCAGGAGAACGATGTCGCCCGCCGGCAAGGCCTTCAGGGCCTCGATCATGGCGTCGAAGCGCACGCCGCTCGTGGCCGGGTCGAAATAGGGATATATGGACGTCTTCAGGCCGGCGGCGCGCAGGATCGGAAGATGGTTCGGCCAGGTCGGGTCGGGCACGTGCACGGTGGCGTCCGGCCTGGACAGCCTGATCAGGTCGGCCAGCAATCGCAGCGCCCCCGTGCCGCCCGGCGTCTGCGCGGCGCGCAGGCGTGTACGGTCCCCCTCGCCGAACACGACGCCGATGATTGCAGCGTTGAACGCCGTGTCGCCTGCGAGACCCAGATAGGACTTCGTCGCCTGCTCGTCGTGCAGGCGGCGCTCGGCCTCGCGCACCGCGCGCATGATCGGCGTGCGGCCGTTCTCGTCCTTGTAGACGCCGACGCCCAGGTCGACCTTGTCCTCGCGCGGATCGTCGCGGAACATGCCCATCAGCATCAGGATGCCGTCAGGAGCGGCGGGTTGCAGCGTCTCGAACATCGGGGCCTCCAAAATCGGCGCCACAAAGCCCCAAATCGCGCGCCGGCGCAACAGATTTGGTCGTTTCCGTGATTGTGCCAGCCGCGCCCGCCCGTATAGATCGAAGCGGGCGGCTTCCGCCACATGGGGACGTGCGTGACGCGACGCTATTCGGCATTCGGGCTTTTCCGCGAGGGGCTGCGTGGCCACACCGGCTGGCAGCCGGCGTGGCGCTCGCCACAGCCGAAGACGCGCTACGACGCCGTGATCATTGGTGGTGGCGGGCAAGGACTTGCGACGGCATATTATTTGGCCAAGAACCACGGCATCAACAATGTTGCGGTGATCGAAAAGGGGTGGCTCGGCGGCGGCAATACCGGTCGCAACACCACCACGATCCGCTCCAACTATTTCTATCCCGAGAGCGTGGCGCTCTACGATTTCGCCCTTAAGCTATATGAAGGGCTGTCGCGGGAACTGAACTACAACATCATGCTGTCGCAGCGCGGCGTGCTCACCGTCTCGCATTCCGACGCCGAGATGGAGATGGCGGCGCGGTTGGTCAACGCCATGCAGATCAACGGCACCGATGCCGAACTGCTCGACCGCGACGGCGTCATCGCCAGGGCGCCGCTGCTCAATCGAGGCGAAACCGCGCGCTACCCGATCTTCGGCGGCGTCTGGCAGGGCAGGGCTGGCGTCGCCCGCCACGATGCCGTCGCCTGGGGATACGCGCGCGCCGCCGACGCGGCAGGCGTCGACATCATCCAGAACTGCGAGGTGACCGGTTTCCTCGTTGAGAATGGGCATTGTGCCGGCGTTGAAACGACGCTCGGCACAATCCGCGCCGACAGCGTGGCGATGTGCGTGGCCGGCCATTCGGGGCAACTTGCCGCTCTCGCAGGGTTCGAACTGCCGATCCGCTCCTATTCGCTTCAGGCGATGGTGTCGGAGCCGGTCAAGCCGTGTCTCGACACTGTCGTGCTCTATCTCGGCACCGGCACCTATTTGTTCCAGTCCGACAAGGGCGAGATCGTCGTCGGCGGCGGTCTCGACCGCGTGCCGTCCTACGCCCAACGCGGCAACCCGCCGATGCAGCAGACGGTGATTTCGGGCATGCTCGAAATGTTTCCCGCGTTCGGCCAACTCAAGATGCTGCGGCAGTGGGCCGGCATCGTCGACGTGGTGCCGGATTCCTCGCCTATCATCGGCCCGTCGCCGCTGCCGGGTCTGATCCTCAACTGCGGCTGGGGCACCGGCGGTTTCAAGTCGATCCCGGCCGGAGGCTGGCTGACGGCGAAGCTCATCGCCACAGGCGAGCACGATGATATCAGTTGCCCGTTCGACCTCGACCGCTTCCGGACCGGCCGGCTGATCGACGAGGCGGCCGGCTCCGGCATCGCACATTAGGACGGCCCAGGATGCAGCTCTTTCCCTGTCCCTTCTGTGGCTTGCGCGACGAGACCGAGTTCAGTTTCGCGACTGAAGCTGGCCGGGGCCGACCCGAGCCGGCGGCTGAGGTCAGCGCCGATGCGTGGTCAAGCTACCTGCATTTCGGCGCCAACCCGAAAGGCGCTACGCGGGAGGTCTGGCTGCACGCCGCCTGCGGCGAGTTCTTCGTGATGGAGCGGGACACCGTCACGCATATGGTGACCGTGCAAGAGGCGGGCGAGCCATGACCTCCACCCGCCTCAGCACGTCCGGCAGGCCGCTGGCATTCACCTTCGACGGGCGGTCGTTTAGCGGCCGCGAGGGTGACACGATCGCCTCGGCATTGCTTGCCAATGGCGTCCGCATCGTCGGCCGCTCGTTCAAATATCATCGCCCTCGTGGAATTGTCGGCGCGTGGAGCGAGGAGCCCAACGCCGTCGTGGACGTGACGCTCGATGGCAAGACCACGCCCAACCTACGCGCCACCACCGAGCCGCTTGTCGACGGCATGGCGGTGCGCTCGGTCAACGCCCGGCCTACCGCCGAAGCAGACAGGCTCGGCCTTCTCGACCGTCTGTCGCCCTTCCTGCCCGCCGGCTTCTACTACAAGACGTTCCTGTGGCCGGACTGGCACCTGTTCGAACCGCGCATAAGGGCGATGGCCGGTCTGGGGCGTCTCGACCCCGCGCATGAGCCGCCGGCCGACTGCCCGGTGGTCAACGCGCGGTGCGACGTGCTGGTCGTCGGCGGCGGCCGCTCGGGGCTGAAGGCGGCGCTCGCCGCCGCGCGCGCCGGCGAAGTCGTCATCCTCGTCGACGACCGCCCTTTGCCGAGTGGCAGCTCGATCGACCGCGAACTCGAAATCGACGGGGTTCCCGCCGTGCAATGGGCGGCCGATGCCGTGTCGGCAATCGCCGCTGCTGGCGGGCGCGTTCTTTCGCGCACCACCGCGTACGGCATCTACGACCACAATCTCGTCTGCTGCTGGGAACGGCGCACCGGCGACGCCGACCGCCAGTGGCGCATCCGCCCCGGCCGCATCGTCATTGCCGCCGGCGCTATCGAGCGCCCGCTGGTCTTTGCCGATAACGACCGGCCCGGCGTCATGCTCGCCTCCGCAGCGCTGCACTATCTGCGCCGCCACGAGGTACTGGTCGGCAGCAATATCGTCGTCGCAGCCAACAACGACCGGGCCTACGAGACTGCCCGCGCGCTTGCCGCCGCGGGCGCAGCTGTCACGGTTGCCGACCTGCGCGAGCAAGCGCGCGCAAGCCGCGAATCTGGCATTGAAATTCTCGCGGGGGCGACCATCGATGCCGTGCACGGCAAGGCCGGCGTCGAGGCTGTGACCGTCTCGGGCCGCCGCATCGCGGCCGACTGCCTGCTCGTTTCCGGCGGCTATACGCCGAGCGTGCACCTGTTCTGCCAGGCGAAGGGCAGGCTGCGCTTTGACGACGCCATCTCCGCCTTCGTGCCGGGCGATGCCGTGCCCGGCATTTCGGTGGTTGGAAGCGCCGCTGGTGAACTCGGCGATTTGCGGATCGTCCCGGCGTGGCCGCGGGCAGGCGCAAAGGGGCGTCAGTGGATCGACTTCCAGAATGACGTCACACTGAAGGATGTCGAGCTTGCCGCGCGCGAGAATTTCAGGTCGGTCGAGCATCTCAAGCGCTACACAACGCTTGGCATGGCGACCGACCAGGGCAAGACGTCGAACATGAACGGCTTGGCCGCCATGGCAGCCATCACCGGCCGTTCGATCCCCGAAACGGGCACGACGACCTATCGGCCGCCGTTCGTGCCGGTGCCGTTCACGGTCGTCGCCGGGCGGCGGCGCGGCGAATTATTCAACCCCGTCCGCCGGCTGCCGCTGGAAGCCGAGCACCGGGCCGCCGGCGCGGTCTTTCGCGAGTATGGCGGCTGGCTGCGGCCCGCTTTCTACGGCGCCGGCGCTGCTACCGACGAGATCCGCCGCGAGGGGCTCCAGGCGCGCGAGACGGTTGCGATCTTCGACGGCTCGCCACTGGGCAAGATCGAGGTATTCGGCCCGCAGGCCGGCGAGGTGGTGGACTACAATTCCTACCAGACGCTGTCGACGCTGAAGCCCGGCCGCACGCGCTACGGCTTCATGCTGACGGAAAGCGGCGTCATCTACGACGACGGCGTGGTGACCAAGCTTGCCGACGACCACTACGTTGTCTCCTGCTCGTCGGGCCATGTCGCGGGCGTGGTGCTCAGGCTGGAGGAGTGGCGACAGGACCGGTTCGATCGATCAAGAGCCTTCGTCCACAATCTGACGCCGCACTGGGCGACGCTTACGGCTTGCGGCCCGCGCGCGAGGTCGCTCGTTGCGGCGCTGTCGCTGGGTATCGACCTCGACGATGCAGTCCTGCCGCACATGGCCGTGGCCGCTGGATCGTTCGAGGGCGTGCCGGCAAGGGTCGCGCGCGTCTCGTTCACCGGCGACCGCTCCTACGAAATCTCCGTGCCGCTCTCCAAGGCAACCGCGCTCTGGCGGGCGATGAACGAGGCGGGCCGGCCGCTCGACGCGGTGCTGATGGGCTCGGAGGCGCTGCTCATGCTACGCGCCGAGAAGGGCTACATCATCGCGGGCAAGGATACGGACGGCACCACCATGCCTCACGATCTCGGCATCGTCGGCCCGCGCGACAAGCGACAAGGCGAGTATGCCGGAAAGCGTTCGCTGTTCATGGACAACGCGCTTGACGCCGACCGCCAACAATTCGTGGGTCTTGCGGTCGCCGATGGTGGCGCGATGCTGCCCGTAGGCGCCCACGGCGTAGAACCGGCGGCCGGCGGGCGTCGATCGATCGGCTATGTAACCTCCAGCTACGACAGCCCCAATGCCGGGCAGCCGGTTGCGCTGGGGCTGATCCGGCAGGGGCTCGCGCGCACAGGCGAGGAGATCGAAATCGTGCATCTGGGCAAGACTCGACGCGCGCGCATCGTTTCCCCCTGTTTCTTCGATCCGGAAGGGGTGCGTCTCAATGGCTGACAGCGTCGCCGAAACCATGCGCGACCGCGGCGCATTCTGGAGCCCGGCGCCGGACTGGGCCTCGGCGCGTGTCGACAGGCCGGGATGGTCGGCGCGGCGGCTTTCCGCCCATGGCCGCACGCTGGTTTCCGGCGATCTTGCGGCGGCAAAGGCATCGCTCGCGCCTGACGCCGCCGAGGTGGGCCTCTGGGGCATTTCGCCCTCGCAGCCCGCCTTCCTGCGCATGGCCCGAGACAAGGCCCTGCTGGTTACGCCGCAGCCTTTGGCGGTCGCTTCGGGCTGGAACGCGGCCGGATTCGTTGCAACGCCCTGCGATGACGGGTACGCGGCATTCGAAATTTCGGGCGAAGGCCTGCGCGACGTCATCTGCGAAGCAACCGCGGCCGACCTCGACGCGGGAAGCCCATCGGCTGCCATCGTCTTTGCCGGGGTCGCAGGCATTCTCTACCGGCGCGCCGAGAGTGTCGCGGTCCTCGAGGTCGAGTCTCCGCTCTCGGCCTATATCTGGAGCTGGCTCGAGCGAGCGTAGTGCTACCCTCCAGTTCGTTGCCGATGCCCCGAGAAACTTCCAATCCAACGCCGATCGTGGCAGGGTCCTGCCATGCGACCTCTTCGCTATTCCATCAACGTATCACTGGACGGTTGCTGCGATCATCTCGCAATGGCCTCTGACGAGGAACTGCATCGCCACGCGGTCGCGAACCTGCAGAAAGCCGACGCCCTTCTCTTCGGCAGGGTGATCTACCAGATGATGGAGGTCGCGTTCCGGCCGCCGGGCATGGGTGACTTGCCCGATTGGATGCTACCCTTCGCGCGGACGATGGACGCCGCAAGGAAATACGTCGTGTCAAGCACGCTGGACCGGGTCGACTGGAATGCGGAGCTGGTGCACGGCGATCTTGCGACGGCGGTTCGGCAGCTCAAGCGAGAGCCGGGCAAGGGACTGTTCGTGGGAGGCCTGCAACTGCCATTGGCGCTGGCGGAACTGGGATTGATCGACGAATACGAGTTTGTCGTGCACCCGAGAATAGTCGGACACGGACCCAAACTGTTCGCCGGCCTATCAAGGCATGTCGACCTGAAGCTGGTCAACCGGCTGGAGTTCGCCTCGGGTGCGGTAGTATTGCAGTATAGGCCGGCGACCTAGTTTCCCGATCGCGGATCGATCGGATTGACGGTCTCCAGCGCCAGCACCCGTTCCAGCTGGGCCGCACCCGACAGCAGCTTCGCCTCGCCCCGGGGCATGGCGACGATCTGCAAGCCGACCGGCAACCCCTCCGAGGTGAAGCCGCATGGCAGCGACAGGGCAGGGGCCGTGGTCAGGGTGATCGCATAGGCGATCGCCAGCCAGTCGATATAGGTCTCGAAGGTGGTGCCGGCGCATTCGGCAACGTAACGCTGCTCCACGGGGTAGGGCGACACGATGGTGGCGGGCGTCATCAGCAGGTCGTAGTCGCCAAAGAAAGCGACCGCGCGCCTGATGATCTCCGCGCGCTGCGCCTCGGCTTTCAACACCTGCCCGGTCGTCAGGGCCAAACCCTTCTCGACGTTCCAGACAGTCTCCGGCTTCAGCCTGTCGGGGAAATCCTTGAGCTTCTGGGCGTGCGCGGCTGCGAAGCCCAGCGCCCGCAGGGTCTGGAACGCCTCATGCGCCTCTGTGAGGTCGGGCTGCGCGTCCTCCACCTCGACGCCCAGCTCGCGGAAGCGGGAGGCCGCGCGCCGGCAGATGTCGGCCACTTCCGGGTCGACCGGCGTGATGCCGAGATCGGCGGAGAAGGCGACCTTCTTCAAGCGCGTCGGCGTGCGCGCGGCGTTGCGATAGAGGGTGCCGTCACGCGGCAGCGAGATCGGGTCGGCCGGATTCTCGCCCGTCATGGCGTCGAGCAGCAGCGCGACATCCTCCACCGTGCGCGCCATCGGGCCTTCGACGGAAAGGATGTTGTCGGCAATGTTGCCGGGGTCGGCGGCGACGCGCCCTGGGCTCGGCCGCATGCCGACAATGCCGCAGAAGCTCGCCGGATTGCGCAACGATCCGCCGAGGTCCGAGCCGTGCGCCAGCCAGGCCATGCCGGTGGCCAGCGACACCGCGGCGCCACCTGACGAGCCCGCGGCCGAGCGGCTGGTGTTCCACGGATTTCTCGTGGCGCCGAACACCTCGTTGAACGTGTTGGCGCCGGCGCCGAATTCGGGCGTCGCAGACTTGGCGTAGACGATGCCGCCTTCCGCCTCGAGGTTCTGGACGAGGATGTCGGAGCGGGAAGGGATGTGGTCCTTGTAGATCGGAGAGCCCCAAGTGGTGCGCACACCCTCGACCTCGGTCAGGTCCTTTATAGGCAATGGCAATCCGGCCAGCCGTCCGCGCGCATCGACAGGCTTTTCCATCAGCCGGCGTGCATGCTCGCGGGCACGGTCGAAGCACATGGTCGGCAGCGCGTTGACCTCCGGGTCGACCTCGGCGATGCGCTCCTCCAGCGCGTCGAGCAGATCGAGCGGCGTGATCTCCTCGGCCTTCAGCCTGTCCACAAGTGTCGCGGCCGAAAGGCCGATCAGCGGCGATGCCATGGTTCCTCCCGAAATTCGTTGCGGCGACCATGGCGGGCCGACGGCCGGAACGCAATGCCGGGCGATAGGTCCAGGCAATCAGCGCTCGGCGGGAGCGAAACGGGCAACCAGGCTGTGGCTGGATCCGGCGTAGGTCAGCGTCACGGCGGTGACCGGCTTGCCGCCTGTCCAGGTGCGGCGCTCGATCACCAGGCAGGGCGCACCCGGCTCGATGCCGAGAAGGCTGGCCTCGGCGCGCCCGGCGCCTGTGGCGCTGATGGTGTGCTCCGCTTCGCTCCACGGCACATGACTGATAAGCCATGGTCCCGGTGCCACCGACGAGAAGGGCTCATCCGCCGCCTCAGGCACGGCGTCGAGTGCGATAAGCCGCTCTTCCAGGCAGAAGGCCGCTTCGCCGGCCATATGTCGGCAGCGGAGTTCCAGCACCGGCGCTCCGGCCGCCAGGCCGAGCGCATCGGCGTCGGTGGAACGACGCGTCGTGCGGGCCAGCGACTCGTAGCGATAGGTCAGCCCGAGCGCCTCGACCTCCGTTCGAATGTCGTGGATCTCCAGCACTGCCGCCTGGCTGCGTGGCCGCGCGACAAAGCTGCCGGAACGCTTGCGCCGCTCGATCAGCCCTGCCCGGGCCAACTCGCCGAGCGCCTTGCTTACCGTCATGCGCGAGCAGCCATATTGCTGCGTCAACTCGTGCTCGAACGGGATGCGGTAGCCGGGCGGCCACTCGCCGGAGACGATCTGGGCGCCGATGTCGTCGCGGATGCGGCGATGGAGGGAACGAGGTTCGTCAGTCAATCGTCAGGTCTCGGCCAGTTCGCTCAGCGCGGTTCGGAATCGGCGCTCCGTCGCCTCGCGCAGGATGTGCCTCCCGCTCTCTACCAGCTTTCGCCCTCCGATCCAGACGCAATCGGGACGGCCTGCCCCGGCAAAGACGAAGGCGTCGAGCAGCTCGTCTCTCGCCTTGCCTTCGAAGGTCGGGTGTGCGGTGTCGAGCGAAAAGAAATCGGCAGCGGCGCCCGCAGAGATGCCGGAAGTCGCGGCGCCTAGTGCCGCCGCTCCACCTACAAAAGCCGCGTCGAAAAGCGCGCGGCCGGTCGAGCCGGGGCCCTTCGCCATGACATTGCGCTGACGGTTGCCGAGGCGCTGGGCGTATTCGAACTGGCGCAGCTCGTCGGCAAGGCCGATCAGCACGTTGGAGTCCGAGCCCACGCCCCAGCGCCCGCCATTGCCGACAAAGACCGGCCCGTTGAAGATGCCGTCGCCGAGATTGGCCTCCGTGACCGGGCAGAGGCCGGCGACAGCACCGGAGCGGGCAAGCGCCGTCGCCTCCGCGTCGGTCATGTGGGTGGCGTGGATCAGGCACCAGCGCGCGTCCAGTTCGGCATTGGCGAGCAGCCACTCGACCGGCCGCGCGCCCGACCATGCGAGGCAGTCGTCGACCTCCTTGACCTGCTCGGCGGCATGGATGTGGATCGGGCCGCCTCTCGCCATGGCTTTCACGGCGATTAGCTCCTCCGGTGTCACGGCGCGCAGCGAGTGAGGGGCGACACCGACGATCGCTTCAGGAAGTGATTCAACCGCCTTCCGACTCGATTCCAGCAGCTTGGGGAAGCTGTTGAGATCGCTTATGAAACGACGCTGGCCGTCGGTCGCCGCCGCGCCGCCGAAGGTCGAATGGCCATAGAAAACCGGCAGCAAGGTCAGCCGGATGCCGGTCTCGGAAGCAGCGGCTGCGATCCGGCCGGCCATCTCGCCGATGTCGGCATAGGGCCGGCCGTCGCGGTCGTGGTGGAGGTAGTGGAACTCGCCCACCCGGCCGAACCCCGCCTCCAGCATCTCGACATAGAGCATCGCCGCGACCGCCTCGACATGATCCGGCGTCATCATCAGTGCGTGGCGATACATCATCTCGCGCCATGTCCAGAACGTGTCGGCCTCCGGCCCCCGCACTTCGGCCATGCCGGCCATGGCGCGCTGGAAGGCGTGGCTGTGCAGGTTGGCGATCGTGGGCAGGAGGACCGCGCAGCTTTCGTCGCCAGGCTGGCGGACAACATCCCGCTCGACGGTGGCGATGCGCTGGCCGTCAAGCACTAGGCGCACGTTGCGCGCCCAGCCATCCGGCATCAGTGCCTCGTCCGCAAAGATCGCTGTCATGGTCGGTGGCCTCCCTGTGCGCGCCGGGCGCAGGCTGATCCCGTATGGTCCGGCTTGCAAACCCGATTAATATGTCTATACATATTCGCTGGCGGAGGAAATGGGAAGGCCAATGATGTCGGCATCGTCGCAGGAGGAAGGACGGCTTCGGGTCTGGCGCAACGCCCGACTGGCCATGATGGTCGGCGAGGGGCTGGACATGGTCGACAAGGGAGCGGTAGCGGCGCGCGATGGACGGATCGTCTTCGCCGGAGCGGAGACGGACCTGCCGGCCGGATTGGCCGGGGCCGAAACTATCGACTGCGAAGGGCGGTTGATCACACCGGGGCTGATAGACTGCCATACCCATCTGGTTCATGCCGGCAACCGCGCCAACGAGTTCGAAATGCGGCTTGCCGGTGCGACCTATGAGGACGTCGCAAGAGCCGGCGGCGGCATCGTCTCATCGGTGAGGGCGCTGCGCACGGCGGATGAGGACGCTTTGGTGGCACAATCGCTGCCGCGTCTCGACGCGCTGATGGCCGAAGGCGTCACCACAATCGAGATAAAATCCGGTTACGGGCTCGACACAGCGGACGAGCTCAAGTCGCTGCGCGCCGCGCGTCGTCTTGGCGAGCGGCGTCTTGTGACGGTCAAGACCAGCTTCCTCGGCGCACATGCGCTGCCCCCGGAAATGAATGGCGACAAGGACGCCTATGTCGCGAGCGTGGTGGGCGAGATGTTGCCGGCGGTTGCCGAAGCAGGCCTCGCGGATGCAGTCGACGGTTTCTGCGAGGGCATAGCCTTTTCGCCGGAGCAGATCGCGCGCGTATTCGATGCCGCGCGGTCGTTCGGCCTGCCTGTGAAACTCCACGCCGACCAGCTTTCCGATCTTGGCGGGGCGGCGCTCGCCGCGCGCTATGGAGCGCTATCCGCCGATCACCTCGAATACACGAGCGAAGCTGGTGCCGAGGCCATGGCGAAGGCCGGCACGGTCGCCGTGCTTTTGCCGGGAGCGTTCTACTTCATCCGCGAGAATAGGAAGCCGCCCGTAGACCTGTTTCGCCGGCATGGCGTAAGGATGGCGGTCGCCACGGACTGCAACCCCGGCACCTCGCCGATGACCTCGCTGCTGCTGGCCATGAACATGGCGGCGACCTTCTTCCAGATGACAGTCGAGGAATGTCTGGCCGGCGTAACGCGCGAGGCGGCGGGGGCGCTGGGTATCGAAGCCGAGGCGGGCACGCTCGAATACGGCAAATGGGCCGACCTCGCGATCTGGAACGTCGAGCGGCCCGCCGAGCTCGTCTACCGCATCGGTTTCAACCCGCTGCATCAGCGCGTCTGGAGGGGACAATGAGCCAGATTACGATCACCCCCGGCAATGTCGCACTCGGAGACTGGGGAACAATCTGGCATGGCGCTGTGCCCGCGCTCGACCCCTCCTGCAGGCCGGCCATCGTTGCCGGCGCGGAGGCGGTCGCCCGCATCGTGGCGCGTGGCGAGCCCGTCTACGGCATCAATACCGGCTTCGGAAAGCTTGCCTCCGTGCGCATTCCCGCTGGCGATCTCGAGACGCTGCAGCGCAACATCGTGCTCAGCCATGCTGCCGGCACCGGCGAACCGATGCCGATTGCCATCGTGCGGCTGATGATGGCGCTCAAGCTTGCCAGTCTGGCCCAGGGTGCTTCCGGCATACGACCGGCGACGGTGGAACTGCTCGAAGCCATGCTGGCGAGAAACGTTATCCCGGTCGTGCCGTCGCAAGGCTCGGTCGGCGCGTCCGGTGACCTTGCGCCGCTCGCCCATATGACCGCGGGCATGATCGGAGTCGGCGAGGCGTTTCACGATGGCCGTCGCATGGCGGCCGCCGACGCGCTCGCTGCGGCGGGTCTGGCGCCCGCGGTGCTCGGAGCGAAGGAGGGGCTGGCGCTGCTCAACGGTACCCAGTTTTCGACCGCTTACGCGCTTGCTGGCCTGTTCAAGGCCGAACTTCTGTTCCGCTCTGCCCTACTCACCGGCGCGTTGTCGACCGATGCCGCAAAGGGCTCCGACGCGCCGTTCGATCCGCGCATCCATGCGTTGCGCGGGCATCGCGGTCAGATCGAAACGGCCGAGACGCTGCGCCGGCTGATGCAGGGCAGTTCGATCCGCGAATCCCATCGCGTCGGCGACGAACGGGTGCAGGACCCGTATTGCCTTCGCTGCCAGCCGCAGGTGATGGGCGCGGCGCTCGATGTGCTGCGCAAGGCTGCGGACACGCTCGCCACCGAAGCCAACGGCGTCACCGACAACCCACTGATCTTCCCGGCAGAAAAATCTGCGGACGATACAGCGCTTTCGGGTGGCAACTTCCATGCCGAGCCGGTCGCATTCGCGGCCGACATGATCGCGCTGGCCGTCTGCGAGATTGGCAGCATAGCCGAGCGGCGGATCGCGATGCTGGTCGACCCGGCACTGTCGGGTCTGCCGGCGTTCCTTACGCCGAAGCCAGGGCTCAATTCCGGCTTCATGATCCCGCAGGTGACGGCGGCGGCGCTCGTTTCCGAGAACAAGCAGAAGGCCTATCCCGCGAGCGTCGATTCCATCCCCACCTCCGCCAATCAGGAGGACCATGTCTCCATGGCCGCGCATGGCGCGCGCCGGCTGATCGGCATGGTCGAAAACGCCACCGCCGTCATCGGCATCGAGCTTCTGGCGGCCGCGCAAGGCTGCGACTTTCACGCGCCACTGACATCGTCCGCGCCGCTTGAGGCCGTGCGCGCACTGCTGCGACGCGATGTGCCGCAACTCGCCGACGACCGCCATTTCCATCCCGACATGGAAGTTGCCAACCAGCTGGTGCGGAGCGGTGCGGTGGTGGCGGTGGCAGACATCGAGTTGCCGGGATTGGCATCGTGATCGCGGACTTCACGCAAACACCCTCCAACTGGCTGTCCGTTACCCGCGGCGAGGCGCCGCTGCTGGTCTCGATTCCTCACACCGGCACCGACCTTGCCGGTCTCGAAGAACGGCTGGTGTCGCCATGGCTCGGCCGGCGCGATACCGATTGGTGGATCGAAACGCTCTACGATTTCGCGGCGGGTATGGGGGCGACGGTTGTGCGCACCGCCATCTCCCGCACCGTGATCGACGTCAATCGCGATCCGTCCGGGGCATCGCTCTATCCTGGCCAGGCGACGACCGGTCTATGCCCGGTCGAGACGTTCGACGGCGATCCGCTATACCTTGGCGGACACGAGCCGGACGAGGCCGCGGTCGCGGCAAGGCGGGAGGCGTATTTCTCGCCGTATCATCGGGCGCTCGACGCCGAGATTGAGCGCCTGCGCGGCATGTACGCTCGCGTGGTGATTTACGATTGCCACTCGATCCGTTCGGTCATCCCGCGCCTGTTTCCGGGCGAACTGCCGATATTCAATCTGGGAACCAATGGCGGCCAGAGCGCCGATCCGGCGCTGGAAGCGAAGATCGCGGCCTTGCTGGCGGCAGGCGGCGAGAGCTTCGTCGTCAACGGTCGGTTCAAGGGCGGCTGGATAACGCGGCGATACGGCAGGCCAAGCCGGGGCGTCCACGCGCTCCAGATGGAGCTCGCCTGTCGTGGCTACATGCACGAGCCGATCGAAGCGGTCGAGGAACTGAACTGGCCGCCTACCTACGATTCCGCGTTTGCTGCGCCGATGCGCGCGCGCCTCGAAACCATCCTGAACACCGCGCTCGACTGGGCGCGAGGCCACCGCGCCTGACCCCGGAGGACGCCATGACCCGACATGCACGTATCGACAACACGCGCACCATCCGCGCGGCCACCGGCACCGAACTCACCGCGAAGAGCTGGATGACCGAGGCACCGCTTCGGATGCTGATGAACAACCTCGACCCTGAGGTGGCCGAGAACCCGCACGAACTGGTCGTCTATGGTGGCATTGGCCGCGCCGCGCGCACCTGGAACGATTTCGACAGGATTGTCGCTGCCCTTCGCGACCTCGACGACGACCAGACGCTGCTGGTGCAGTCGGGCAAACCCGTCGGCGTGTTCCGTACCCATGCTGACGCGCCGCGCGTGCTGATCGCCAACTCCAACCTGGTGCCGCACTGGGCGACATGGGAGCATTTTCACGAACTCGACCGCAAGGGGCTGGCCATGTACGGCCAGATGACCGCCGGCTCCTGGATCTATATCGGCACGCAAGGCATCGTGCAGGGCACCTACGAGACCTTCGCCGAGGCAGGCCGGCAGCATTATGACGGCAGCCTCAAGGGCAAGTGGATCCTCACCGGCGGGCTCGGTGGGATGGGCGGTGCCCAGCCGCTGGCCGCCGTGTTCGCGGGCGCCTGCTGTCTTGCCGTCGAATGCGACGAGACACGCATCGACTTCCGTATCCGTACGCGCTACCTCGACGAAAAGGCACTGACGCTGGACGAGGCGCTGGAGAAGATCGACCGCTGGACCAAGATCGGCGAGGCGAAATCGGTCGGCCTGCTCGGCAATGCCGCCGACATCTTCCCCGAGCTGGTCCGCCGCATGAAAGAAGGTGGGCCGCGCCCCGACATCGTCACCGACCAGACCTCGGCGCACGACCCGATCAACGGCTACCTGCCGCAGGGCTGGTCCGTGGCCGAATGGCGCGAGAAGCGCGAGCGCGACCCCAAGGCGGTCGAGAAAGCGGCGCGCGCGTCGATGAAGACCCATGTGGCCGCCATGGTCGATTTCTGGAACTCCGGCGTGCCGACGCTCGACTACGGTAACAACATTCGCCAGGTGGCGAAGGAGGAGGGGCTGGAGAATGCCTTCGCCTTCCCCGGTTTCGTGCCGGCATACATCCGGCCGTTGTTCTGCCGGGGCATAGGTCCGTTCCGCTGGGCGGCGCTTTCGGGCGATCCGGAAGACATCCGCAAGACCGACGCCAAGATGAAGGAGCTGTTTCCGGAAAACGAGCACCTTCATCGTTGGCTGGACATGGCGCAGGAGCGCATCGCGTTCCAGGGGCTGCCGGCGCGCATCTGCTGGATCGGTCTCGGCGACCGCCACAAGGCGGGGCTCGCCTTCAACGAGATGGTCGCCAAAGGCGAATTGAAAGCCCCGGTGGTCATCGGCCGCGACCATCTCGATTCGGGCTCGGTCGCGTCGCCCAACCGCGAGACGGAGGCGATGAAGGACGGCTCGGACGCCGTCTCCGACTGGCCGCTGCTCAACGCGCTGCTCAACACGGCCAGCGGCGCGACATGGGTGTCGCTGCACCATGGCGGCGGCGTCGGCATGGGCTTTTCACAACATTCGGGCGTCGTCATCTGCTGTGACGGTTCGCCCGAGGCCGGAAGGCGCATCGGACGCGTGCTGTGGAACGACCCGGCGACAGGGGTGATGCGCCACGCCGACGCCGGCTACGACATAGCGCTCGACTGCGCTCGCGAGCATCAGCTCAACCTGCCGGGCATTCTCGGCTAGGCGCCGACGAGACCCCCGGTATCCGACAGGCGTTCCGCCACGTCGATGTCGGGTTGTCGACCCGATATAAGGTCGGCCATGATCTTGCCGGACCCGCAAGCCATGGTCCATCCCAGCGTGCCGTGGCCGGAATTGACGTAAAGATTGGGATAGCGCGTGCGTCCGATGAGCGGCGGACCGTCGGGTGTCATCGGCCGCAGGCCGGTCCAGAAGCTTGCCCTGCGCGAGTCTCCGCCGCCCGGAAACAGGTCGTTGACAGAATGCTCCAACGTGGCGCGCCGCGCTTCATTCAGCATCAGGTCGTAGCCGGAGATAGCCGCCGTTCCGCCGACGCGGATGCGGTCGCCCAACCTCGTGATCGCCACCTTATAGGTCTCGTCCATGACGGTCGATTCCGGCGCGCGGGTGGCGTCTTCGATCGGCACGGTGATCGAGTAGCCCTTGATTGGATAGATTGGGATGTCCAGCCCGAGAGGCCGCAGCATCGTGGGCGTATAGGAGCCCATCGCCATGACATAGGCATCGGCGGAAAGCATGCCGGCGCTGGTGGCAATGCCCAGGATCCGGCCACCTTCGGCAAGCAGATTGTTGACCGTGACACCGAAGCGGAAGCTGACGCCGCGCTGCGCGGCCATCCGGGCCAGCGCCTCGGTGAACAGCCGGCAATCTCCGGTCTCGTCGCCGGGCAACCGCAGCCCGCCCTTGAATTTGCCCCTGACGGATGCGAGCGCCGGCTCGGCTGCGATGCAGCCGTCGGGGTCGAGCACCTCGAACGGCACGCCGTAATCCTTGAGCACCGCGATGTCGCCGGCCGTGCCGTCGACCTGCTTCTGCGTGCGGAAGAGCTGCAGCGTTCCCTTGGTGCGCTCGTCATAGGCGATGCCGGTCTCGGCACGCAGGGCTATCATCAGGTCACGGCTGTATTCGGCCAATGGGACCATACGCGCCTTGTTGCGGGCATATCGCGCCGAGGTGCAGTTGCGCAGCATCGCGAATATCCAGCGCCACATCGCCGGGTCCAGCGCCGGCCGCCAGACCAGCGGCCCATTGCGCATCAGCAGCCACTTGATCGCCTTGAGCGGAACACCGGGCCCGGCCCATGGCGACGAATAGCCGGGCGAGATCTCACCGGCATTGGCGAAGCTCGTCTCAAGAGCCGGCCCCTCGCGACGCTCGACCACCTCGACCTCATGGCCGGCCTCGGCCAGATACCATGCGGTGGCGACGCCGATCACGCCGCCACCCAGAACCAGAACCTTCATGCCTTGCCCCCTTGGCGATGCGATGGTTCGCCGGAATGGATGAGTCTTAGCACCGACGGCCGCGGGGCCGATTGTGCTTCCTGCGGGCGGCGCTGGGCCGCCTCCGGCTGGTAGAGCAGCCGCGTGACCGTCACCATCTCGGGGTCGCCCTCCGACGTCGTCGCCGCAACGCTTTCGCCTACACGCAGACCGAGCATGGCCAGCGCCCGTGTGTTGGTCAACGGCAGCGTCAGGCCGACGAGATTCCGGCGCTCGTCCTGGACGATGGCGCGCGTCTCCTCGGGGCCGTCGCCGACCCGGTAGGCGACGCGGCTTTCGAGGGTGACGAGGTCGCCCGGCACCTCGTCGCCGCGCAGCACGCCGGCGGAGACGAGCTTGGCCGACAACAGCCGATGCACAGGATCGCCGGCTTCGCAGCAGCGGTCGCGCAGCGACTTCAGGATAAAATAGTCGCGCGCGGTCATCAGTATCGACGGTTGATCGCTCATTGCGCGTTCACGCTGGCCGCTCCTTCGACGGTAAGCACGGTCAGCGCATGGAGGCGCCCGTCGCGGGCGGTCCATTCCATCGATTGGCCGGGCGAAAGACCCAGCAGCGCTATGCCGACTGGCGTCAGCACCGATACCTTGCCAACGCTGATGTCGGCATCGGCCGGCAACACAAGCGTGCCACGCCGCTCATCGCCCTTTTCGGTGCGCCAGACGGCGCTGGACCCGATGCGGATGACGTTGAAGGGGACTCGCCGGTCGGGAATGACCCGGGCACGGTCGAGCTCGGCCTCAAGCGTATCGGCCAGTTCCTCGCTGCGAGCGGCGATCGCGCCGGCAAGGGAGGCGAGGCGCGCGTGGTCGCTCTCGCCGATAACGATGGGGCTCTTGCGGCCCCGGCTGGTGTTCTGCATGTCGCACCTTTTTCGCGGCCGGAAGCGACCGACCGCCCTTTGAAACGGATGTTTTGTTGTGATGCGCCGCCGGCACGGAGATGTGCTCCGGCCTAAGCTTCCAAATCATCGATTGTGGATGATTTATCTTCCCCTCGGCCCGCGCGGCGCGCATGCGGCCAGGCCGGGGGTCACGATCCCGCGATGGGGCAGACCCGGAATACGGCTTTGCAGCAGGGGATGGCGGCAGTCGACATGGCCGCATCCTTGCTCCGCCGCGGCGTTCGTGTCAACCAAACTGGCTGTCGCAGGCGGGACAGGGCGCGAACGCCCGACATGCCAAGCCTGCCGTCGACAGGATCGGAAGCGGCTGGTAACACGCCGGCAGTGTCGGATTGCGGAGCGCGCGGTGAGCAACGAAACGGTTTCGCGGGTTGTGATCGTCGGCAGCGGGCAGGCCGGTATCGAGGCGGCTGCCTCGCTGCGCCACGACGGGTTTGCCGGCAGCATCGTCGTGATCGGGGATGAGCCCGACCTGCCGTATCAGCGACCGCCGCTCTCGAAAGAGTTCCTGAAAAACGCCGAGGATTCCTCGCTGCCGCTGCGGGGTGAGGTGTTCTACGGTCAGAACGCGATAGATCTCAGACTGGGCCACCGCGCCGAAAGCATCGACCGCGCAGCGCGCGAGGTCGTGCTGTTGGGTGGCGAACGTCTTTCCTACGACCATCTCGTGCTTGCTACGGGCGCCCGCAACCGGATGCCGCCGGTCAGTGGGCTGGACGGCATCGACGTGATGGAACTGCGCACGCTGGCCGATGCCCGCGCGCTGACCGCCCGCCTCGACGGCCTCAGGCATGTGACCATCATCGGTGGCGGCTTCATTGGGCTCGAAGTGGCCGCGCTGCTGCGGCAGCGCGATATCGCGGTCGACGTGATCGAGGCGGCCGAGCGGCTGATGGGGCGGGTGCTATCGCCCATCATGAGCGACTGGTTCCTCGGCTTCCACGAGAGCATCGGCGTCAAGGTTCGCCTGGTGACCATGGTCGGCGAGGTCGAGAAGTTGTCGCCCGGGGGCATCGCCGTCTCGCTTTCCGACGGCGAGCGGCTGCAGACCGACGCTGTGCTGGTCGCGGCCGGCGTGGTGCCGAATGTCGAGCTGGCCGTTGCCGCGGGACTTGAGGTCGAGAACGGCATCGTCGTCGACGAGTTGATGCTGACATCCGATCCGGCAATCTCGGCGATCGGTGACTGCTCCAATCATCCGAACATCCATGGGATAGGAATGACCCGGCTGGAATCGGTGCAGAATGCGGTCGATCAAGGCAAATGCGTCGGGAGCCGGCTGGCGGGCAAGGCGGTGGCCTATGCGAGCCTGCCTTGGTTCTGGTCGCATCAGGGCAAGGCCAAGCTGCAGATCGCGGGCCTCTCCGTCGGCGCCGACGATTTCGTCACGCGCGGCGATCCCCAAAGCGGCCGGTTCTCCGTGTTTATCTATCGCGGCGGCAGGCTGATCGCGGTGGAGAGCGTCAACATGCCGGCTGACCACATGGCCTCACGCCGTATCCTCTCGGCCGGAGCAACGGTGCCGCGAGAGGCGGCCGCCGATCTTACCGCTGAACTCAAGTCGTTCATGCCCGCCGCCGTGCCAATCGCCTGATCGCCGCAACCGGATCGGCGGCAGGCGACATCCGGCTGAAACGCCGGTGTTTGACAACGTTCTTCGGCGGCGGATAATCCGCCTGACCTTTGGGAAACGGTGTCCGGCAAAAGGATCAGCGCGTTGCGGATAGTCGCTGCAATATTGTGTGCACTGGCGCTGCTGGGCTCGACCATGCTGGCCGTGGCAGAACGGCGCGTCGCGCTCGTGATCGGCAACAGCGACTATGCGATCGCGCCCAAGCTGCGCAATCCTCGCAACGATGCCGCCGCCATGATCGACAAGCTTCAGCAACTGGGCTTCGAGGTCTTCGACGGGCTGGATGCCGACAAGCTGGCGCTGGGCCAGAAGCTGAAGGAATTTGGCCGCGCCACCCAGAACGCCGATGTCGCGCTGTTCTTCTATGCCGGCCACGGCATTCAGGTCGACGGTCAGAATTTCCTGGTGCCGACCGACGCGCATGTTCAGTTCGAGGAGGAGATACCCCTCGAACTGCTGTCGCTCAACACGGTGCTGCGCCAGATGGAGCGCGGCAGCCGGATCAACATCGTCTTCCTCGACGCATGCCGCGACAACCCGTTCGCCGAGGAGCTGTCGCGCTCGGTGTCGACGCGCGGCGCCGTCTCGCTCGGCAAGGGGCTGGGCGAGGTGCGCACAGTGCCCGGCACCTACATCGCCTTCGCCACCGATCCCAACAGGGTGGCGGCCGACGGCTCCGGCGACAACTCGCCCTTCACCGAGGCCCTGCTGAAGCATATCGACACGCCGGGGTCGTCGATTCAGGACATGATGATCCGCGTGCGCAGGGAGGTTTCGACAGCGACGAACGGGGTCCAGACGCCTTGGGACTCGTCCTCTCTGATGGAGCCGTTCGCTTTCGTGCCGGCGGCCGCCACCGCGCAGGTCGCCAGTGCGCCGGACGGCGCCGTATCGTCGGTGCGCGACGACTTCCACCTCGCCATGGCGATGAATTCATGCGGGGCGATCGACGCCTTCCTTGCAACGCATCCCAATGCCGGCATGCTGACCTCGCTGGCACGGGCCAAGCGCGACGAGCTGTGCGTGCCATCCGCGCAGGCCAAACCGGCCGATGAGCCGCAGCAGCTTGCCATGGCGATGCGGGCCATCAGGCCGGCCGGCACCTGCGCCGATGGCCCTGGCGGCGTGCGCTACTGCGCTACCTCCGTGCTGCCGGCGATAGGCCGCAACGTCTACGCACCCGCCAACCTCTTCGACGGGCGCAACGACACGGCCTGGGTGGAGAACGATCCCGGAGACGGCATCGGCGAGACGATCACGCTCGAATTCGGCCGCGATCGCCAGCTGGCGGGCTTCGAGATCATGAACGGCTACGACAAGGATCAACGCACGTGGTCCAACAACTCGCGCGTCAGCCGGTTCGAGCTCGCGATGTCCGATGGCCGCAGGATTGCCGCCGAGCTGCCTGACCGGCGCGGAATGAATTCGTTCGAGTTCGGCGCGCCGGTTTATACGCGCTCGCTGGAACTGACGATCCTCGACGTCTATCCCGGAGACAAATACCGCGACACCGCTATCAGCCAGTTGCTGCCGATCTTCGCAGACTGATCCGCCCGCTCACGGTGCGGAGACGGGAAAGTCGAAGACCCGTTTTGGGTGTGGCTCGCCGCGCAGGGTAAAGTGCCACCATTCGGCGGTGTAGTTGCGGAAGCCCGCCCGATCCATAAGCTCGACCAATAGCCGCCGGTTGGCCTGCGCCTCCCGGCCGACCTGCCGACTGTCCGTTCGGCTCGTGCCGTCGAAGCAGTCGAAGCCGGTGCCGAAGTCGACCGTCGCCGCCTGCTCGCCATGCGGCGCGCCGCAAGCGGGATCCGGGAGGGGCGAAGCAATTCCGATGGGCATCAAGCCGACATCGACGGTCGAGCCGCGCGAATGGGCCGAGCGGCCGGCAATGTAACCTCGCCTGATCAGTTCCGCGCGCTCGGCCGCCGGGTGCCATCTGGGATCGGCGGGACCGCCTTCCTTTGTCCACGCGACGAAATCGGCGACAGCCTGCGCGGGACGATAGCAATCGAAGACGACCAAGCTGAAGCCCTTGTCCTGCGCCCGGGCCTGGGCCGTGGCGAGCTGCTGCGCGGCCTCCCGGGTCAGGATGCAGGAGGCTGCATCATAGCCCTTGACGCGCCGGCCGAGGAAGTTCGACGCGCCGGCATAGCGGATGTCCTGCCGGATCGTCGGGTCGATCTCGGTGAGATGTACGAAGCCATCTGGAAGAGCTCTCTCGCTGGCCAGGGCACCGACGCCTGGCACCAGCAACATCAGTAGGGCAAGCAGGTGGCGGCTGGTTGCAGGCATCGAAAGTTGGGGCCGTTGTTACGTTCGGTTCCATCCAATCCGCTGGCGGCGGCAGGATTAGGGCGCGGTGGCTTCGAGGAAGACGCCGACGCTGGCGGTCCTGCCGGCGGCGTCAATGACGGTGAGCCGCGAGAAGCCCGCCCCGTCCGGCTTCCACTGGCTCGTGCGCTTCCGCGACAGGCCATCGACCGGCCTGCCATTGGCCAGCCAGCGGAACGGCGCCCGCCCGCCTTGCAGCTTCAGCACCAGCGGCAAAGCCTCGTTGCCCGCCGTCAGCTCGACGCGGGCGCCGTCCGGCGGATAGACGATCTGCGGCGCGGGTTCCGCTACGCCGACCTCCTTGAGCCGGTCGCGCGACGAGACGAAGCGCTGTTGCGTTACCGGAAGCTCGGCGCGCGAGGTGCGCACGGCTCCGGCCGGCGCGCGGGGCAGTGGCGTTGCGGGCAGGCCGGAGCGCGCGAAGGCCTCGAACAGGATGGGCGCGGCGGTCTGGTAGCCCGAGATGCCGGGCAGCGCGGTGCCGTCCGGCCGGCCCACCCACACTCCCAGCACGTGGCGGCCGTCGAAGCCGACCGACCACGCGTCTCGATAGCCGTAGCTGGTGCCGGTCTTGTACGCGATGCCTCGCGCTGATGCCCCTTCCGGCGGCATGACGCCCGCCAGCATGTCCGCTACCTGCCACGCCGCGCGGGGGGCCAGCAGCGCGGCGGTGGAGCGCTCGGCAGGGGTTTCGCCGATGAAAGTCGCCGTGCCGCGATTGGCGAGCGCGGTGTAGAGCTGCACGAGATCGCGCAGCGTGACGCCGACGCCGCCGAGCGCGATGGCAAGCCCCGGCTGCTCGTCGCGCGGCAGTGCCGCTGCGATGCCGGCATTGCGGAAGCGCGTCACCAGCCGCGCCGGCCCGACAGCGTCGAGCAGGCGCACCGCCGGCACGTTGAGCGACATCTGCAATGCCGTGCGGATCGAGACGTCGCCCTGATAGGCGAGGTCGAAATTGCGCGGCCGGTAGCCGGAAAAATTCGACGGCCGGTCCTCGATGATCGTCTCCTGAGCGACCATGCCCTCCTCGAAGGCGAGGCCATAGATGAATGGCTTCAGCGTCGAGCCGGGCGAGCGAACGGCGCGCGTCATGTCCACCCAGCCGGCGCGGCTCACGTCGAAGAAGTTGGCAGAGCCTACGTTGGCGAGGATGTCTCCGGTGCGCGCGTCGGCCAACACCATCGCGACGGAGACCTTCGGGCCAGTCCGTTCGGCTGCTTCGCGTGCGACGCGCTCGAGCGCCGCCTGAACGGGACGGCTGATGGTGAGCTGGTGGCGCCCATCCAGCGGGGCTGCGCGCAATGCGCGCTCCGCGGCGTGGGCGGCGAGGAAGGGGATGGCCTGTCGTCGCGAGGGCACGTGATCGCGCCGGCCGCGCTCGGCTTCCGGAACGTCGAGCCTGCCGGATGCGACCATGCGGGTAAGCACGCGGTCGCGCGCGGCTTCCGCCGCCTCGTGGTTGCGATCTGGCCGGCGGCGTTCGGGCAGTTGCGGCAGCGAAACGAGCAGGGCAGCCTCCCCGAGGCCGAGCCGCTTCGGTTCCTTGCCGAACCAGGCCAGAGACGCAGCCCTGATGCCCTCGAGATTGCCGCCATAGGGCGCCAGCGTCAGGTAGCGCTCCAGTATCTCGCCCTTCGACAGCCGCCGCTCGATCTGGATGGCGCGGGCCATCTGGCGCAGCTTGGCCGCGACCGAGCGCTCGCTGCGGGGTTCGATCAGCCGGGCAAGCTGCATGGTGATGGTCGAGCCGCCTGACACGATGCGGCGGTTGGCGACGAACTGCCATGCCGCGCGGCCGACCGCGACGAGGTCTACGCCGTCGTGGTCGCGAAACCGCTTGTCCTCGTAGGCGACCAGCATCGTGAGGAAATGCGGGTCGACGTCATCGAGCGACACCTTGAACCGCCAAGCGCCCTCCGCCGTCGCCAGCGCGCGCAGGAGCGCGCCGTCGCGGTCGACGACCTCGACGGATGTCGCGGGCAATTCGAGCGGCGGCGGATAGGCCCGGTCGAGCCAGCCGAGCCCCGCCATTCCGGCAGTGCCGGCCAGCGCGGTCACGACGAGGGCAAGGAGGGGGATTTTCCAGCGCATAGCGGAGCCGCCGCGCTATTGCGCGGCGATCACCTCCATCACCCCGGCGGCCGTGCGGGCGTTGAACTGCGGGCGGTACATGTCCTCGACCACTGCCGCCGGATGGGCGTACACCCCCGGCGTCACCGCGCGCACCACATAGGCGACGTTGAAGGCGCCGCCGGCGGAGCGGTCGAAGGCGGCCACGAAGCGGTCGCCCCGGAACTCGCTGTGCGCGGCCTCCGTCTCCCCAAGCCATTCAAAGTTGGAAAGCTCTGCGCTGCCGACAAGGCGTGGATTGTCGATCTCGAACCCTGCCGGCAGCAGGTCGGTCACGGCGACGCGCGACGGCCAGTCGTTGAGCTCGTTGACGTTGAGCACGACGACAAAGCGCTCGTTCTGCGATGCCTCGGTTATGTTCGCCTGCTCGCCATCGAGCGTGTAGTAGGTACGCTCGATCGTGAAGCCGTCGCCGCCGGCCGGCAGCGGGTCGGCGGGCGCGGCCACCGTGGTGATGACGGCATCAACCGCCTCCGCACCGCGATTGGCAATCACGATCGGGTCGGCCAGCAGGTCCTCGCCGATTACCCGGCGGGCGAAGCTGCCCTGATGCGCCTCACCGTTGACTTCCAGGCTGATCGACTGTCCCGCCGCGCTCATGGCGCGGGCAGCCAGCAGCATCCACACCTCCTCCTGCGTCGAGGTGTAACGCTTCTTCTGCCGCTCCTCCGTTACAAAGCGCACCATGGCCGGCACGGCCGACGGCGAGGGCCGCGTCTCGGCTGCCAGCGCCAGCATGGCCGCGCCGTCGCGCAGCGCCGAACCATAGTCCGAACGATAGAAGTCCACGTTCGTATCTGCCTGCGCCTTGCGCAGCGCCGAGGCGAAGGCGCGGTCGGCGCGCTCGCCGTCGCCATAGAGCGCGAGGCTTGCCGCGATCTGCGCGCGGGCCATCGGGCTTGCGAACTCGTTGAGCCGCGTGTCGGCGTAGTAGCGCAGGTCGCCGACCGAGGCTTTGCGGTTGCGGGCGAGCACGTAGAGCGAATAGGCGATCTCGGTGCCGCGGGCCTGCACGTCTGTCGTGTAGGCCAGCTGGTTCTGCAGATTGTCGAGCGCCGCGCTCATTCCCGGTACCGGCACGCCATAGTTCGCTTCGCGTGCACGGGTCAGGAAATCGGTGACGTAAGCGTCGAGCCAGAGATCGCCCCAGCCGGGCCCCCACAGGCCGAACGATCCGCCCGACGACTGTGCCGTCAGCACGCGCTCGATGGCCTTCTGCACCCGCTCTCGCAGGCCCGGGTCATCTTCCAGCCCGGTGGGTGCCGACAGTTCGCTGACATAGAGCAAAGGCAGCGCGCGGCTGATCGTCTGCTCCGTGCAGCCGTAAGGGTACCGATCGAGCGTCATCAGCATCGACGGGATGTCGAAGGCGGAGGATGGCGACACGCCGACTGCTATCGATGCGCCGTCGAGAATACTGGCCGCGAGCAAACCGCGGTCGATGCGGATCGTGCCGCCGTTCGGCGCGAGGCTCACCACCTGGCGGCTGGCGAACGGCACCGCGGGCGGACGCACGGGCAGGTAGAGCGTGCGCTCGATCACCGCGCCCAGGTCCGGATGGTCGAGAGACACGGTGACGGTGGCGTCGCCCGTCGTCAGCGCTGTGACGGGTAACAGAACCGTCTGCCTGCCGTTCTCGGCGAGATTCACCGTCGCCGGCGCCTCGTCGAAATCGAAGGTGGCGGTGCCGCTGGCGGCGATCGCCAGCGCATAGTCGCCGCCCGGACCGTCGGTATTGTGGATGTCGAGGCGAAGCGTGGCCCGGTCACCGGTGGCCATGAAGCGCGGCTGGCCCGCCGTGACGACCACCGGATCGCGGATGATGACGTCGGCGCTGGCCTGGCCGATCGCCCGCTTCGACCAGGCGACGGCCATCAGACGCGCCGTGCCGTTGAACTCCGGCATGTCGAACGAAATTTCGGCGACGCCATCGTCGCCGACCTTCACCGGACCGGAGAAGAAGGCGACGAGCTTCTCGGTGGGCGGGCTGCCCTGAACGGCCAGTCCGCCGCCGTCGCCGCCGGTGCGGATGCGCCCAAAGGCGCCGGCCGAGCCGTCGATGAGGCGGCCATAGAGGTCGCGCAGCTCCAGTCCCAGCCGGCGCTGCCCGTAATACCAGCCTTGCGGATCTGGCGCCTTGTAGGCGGTCAGATTGAGGATGCCGACATCGACGGCAGCGAGGGTGACATAGGCTTCCGCGCCCGGCTCAAGCCCGGTCAGCGTGACCGGCGCATTGAGCGTCTCGCGTGGCAGCCCAGTCGCGGGCGCTCCGATCTCGACGCCGAGCGTGCGTTTTGCCGGATCGACGGTCAGCCACGAGATGCCGATGGCGCGCGCCGGCATGCGGCTGTCGGTGGCCTCGCCAGGTCGGTAGAGCACGGCGGTCACATAGGTTCCGGCTCCCCATTCGGCATTCACAGGGATGTCGATTTCGGCGCCTTCGGCCGGCACGGTGGCCTGGATCGTCTGGAACAGCCGCTCGGAGCCTATGGCGACCATCATCTCGCCGGCGAAGCGCGGCGAAACCTTCAATCGGGCCGTCTCGCCGACGGCGTAACGGTCCTTGTCGAGCGCGATCTCCAGTCCGTCGGGCGTCTCGGTCGAGGTCGCCTCGACGAACCAGCCGGCGGAGAATTCCAAGCTGGCGACAGGGCCGGCGGGATCGTCTGTCTCGACGTCGAGCCGGTAGCGGCCCCATTCGACGGCATGTGATAGGGCTGCCGGCGCGTCAACGCCGATATCGATCCGGCCCTGCGCGATCTTGCGCTCGACGGTAATGGCCTCGTAGTTCCAGGAATCGTTGCTGCGATACCACTGGTAGTTTCGATCGATCTTGGTCAGCGTCCACAACGCATTCGCCAAAGCCGCGCGCTCGCCGTCCGGCGAAACGGCGATCACCCGGAAGCCGGCCGTCGAATTCTCCGGGACTTCCGCGCCGTTGAAGTCGGACCGGATGCCGATCAGGGTGGCGTCGGGACGGATCGCCAGCGTGGTCGAACGCTCGACCGCGCGGCCGCCGCTCTCGCGCATCCGCACGACCGCCTTGGCTTCCAGCAGCCGCGTCGTCGACGGCAGTTCGTCGACGGCCACCTCGATGGTCGCCTTTCCGTCGGCGTCCGTCTCCGCCGGGTCGAGCGACGAGAAGGTGTTCTCGACCTCCTCGTCGGACAGGCCGAACTGGTAGCCGGGATAGCGCACCCATTGGCGCGTAGCGCTGACCGATACTTCGCCTTCCAGTTCCATGTTGGAAGCCGGCGCGCCGTAGAGGTAGCGGCCGTCGACCGACAGACGCGCGGCTTCGCCGGCCGATATCTCCGGCGTGTCGGCGGTCAGGTCGAATTCGATGCGGTCCGGCACGAACTCCTCGACGAGGAAATTCGCCTGGGCGAGGGCGGCCGCGTCCGGGTCGGCATGGATGGCGACGCTCCAGGTGCCAAGCATCGCGGTCGGTTGCAGGTCGAGCGGCGCGTGGTGGCCGCCGAGCGCCCGCCCGTCCGACAGGATACGGCGTTCCTCGACGCCGTCCGGGCGGGTGTAGATGAAGGTCAGCGGCAGGTTCTCGACGGCTTCGGCGCTGTCGTCGCGGGCAAGTGCTGCGGCGTGCACGGTTTCGCCTGCGCGGTAGATACCGCGCTCGGTCCAGGCGAAGACGTCGACCGCACCGGGCGACGCGCGGCCCGTTACGCCGCGATCCGACAGGTCGAAGCCGGCGCGCGTCATGTCGAGGAAAACGAAGTCGGCAGCGCCGTTGCGGGCCGACAGCACCGTCGGCGCCATGCCGCCGTCGGCGCGGATGAGACCGGCGGTGAAGATGGCGTGTCCATCGGCGTCCGTGGTCGCGGTTCCGAGGATCTCATTGTTGCGTGCGACAAGTTGTAGTTCGACCCCAGCCAGCGGCTTTGCAGAGGCGAGCGAGCGAGTGAAGACGGAAAGCCCGTCCTGCCCGGCATAGGTCGACAGGCCGATATCGGAGACGACGAACCACTGCGTCGCCTTCGCGTTCCAGCTCTCGCTCCTGTCGCCTTCCGGCGTCGCGGTCAGCACGTAGATGCCTGGCTTGCGCTCTGGAAGCGCCTCGTCGACCGGGAAGCTCGTCAGCACTTCCCGGTTGAGTTCGCTGGCGATGTCGATCTTGCCTTCCCAGACGAGCTCACCCGAGCTGTCTCCGATCGACCCGATGTCGTAGCCATCGAGCTGGCGCAGGAAGCGGTAGCCCGACAGCAGGTCAGCCAGACCACGGTCGCCGATCCGGTGGAGGCGCAGATTGGCCGAAGGCGCATTGACGCTGACCATGGGGATGCCGTGGCGCCCTGCCGCAGGCAATACGAAGTTCTCGCCGGAGAAGCGTACGGATGGCGGGCGGTCGGCCACATAGACGGAGATCGACAGCGGGCTTTCAAGGACCTCGCCGATCGCCGAGGGCAGTCCTTGGCGAACGCCGACGCGATAGTGATTGCCATGAGCCAGAGCCTCGACGCAGATCTGCCTGCCCTTTGCTTCAATCGACGGCGGTGCCGCATCGTCGAGTGTAACGAAGCTCGCGTAGTCGACCCCTGCCTTGACGAGGTCTTCGGAGAAGGTCAGGCAGGCGCGGGGTGAGGCGAGATCGACGTCGACGGAATGATTGACGACGCGAAAGCCCTTGCGTTCCCTGAGATCGAGATAGGCGGCGCGCACGACCGCGTCCTCGACCAGCGCAAGGCTAGCCTCGTAAGCCTGCAGGGCGGGGCGGTAGAGGTCACGTCGGTCGAGCGCGAGGCCGGTGACGGCGAGGCTCTCGGCGCGCAGATGAGTCGAGCGGGCAAGGCCGTAGGCTACTAGCGCGGCCGAGGTGCCGTCGCGGGCGATCTGCGATCGCTCCGAATTGTTCTGCGGCTCGATTGCGAACTGCGCGCGCGCCAGCGCCAGCCACAGTTCGACGTCGTCGCCGTCGATCGCGAGAGCCGAGCGGTAGGCCTCGACCGCCCGGCGCGGATCGCCGGCGCTCAAGGCGCTGCCTGCCGTCGAGGACAGGAACACGATGCCGACACCGTCCTGCGGCTCGATTTCCGAAAGACTGTCGCGATAGCGCCGCGCCTCGTCCTGCATGTGGGAGGGCACGTAGTCGAGCACGTGCGGGGCGCCGATGTCGGGCTCGCCGGACGAGGCCACCGCGCGGCCTGCGACCGCCCCGGCAAATGGCTTGAGCACACTGTAGTCGGACTTCAGGAAGCACCACTGCGCCCGCGTGTTGTAGGTGAAGGCGCGACAGCCAGGATCGGCAAGGCAAACCGCCGAGCAGGCGTCCAGCGACACGTCGCGCTCGGTTCTCAGGTCGAAGCCGAAATAGTCCGCGTCCTGCGTCGTGACGATGGAGCGCTGCTCCTGAGACGTCGCCGGGACGGCAAATGTCATGATGGAGATGGCAAGGACGCACAAGAAATGAGCCGCGCGCATCGACATGAAGTCCTCCAAACGCTGCTACGTCCCCTAACGTCAGATGAGCAGGCTACGGGGTCCGTTGTCAATCGACGGCATCGGGCGGGAAGACGCGGAATTTATGGCCACCGTTGCGAAATTTGCGTCAAGTTTGTCGCAATTACGCCATCCGGTATGATGCCGACGTTGCACATTCCCCAGCGGCGCCCGCGAGAGAGCCTTTTTGACAACGCCGGCCATCTGCGGAATGCTAACGCCAGAGGGTTCATATGGGAGTACGTCAATGAAATTCTTCAAGAGCAACGGAGACAAGGTTCCGGCGCACATCGAGAAGCTCGCCCGCGACACGCGCGCCGGCAAGGTCGATCGCCGCGAATTCCTGGCTCTTGCCAGTGCCTTCGGAGCGTCGACGGCAATGGCTTACGGCATGATCGGCCTCGTGGCGCCGACCGAGGCTTTTGCGCAGGAGCCGAAGAAGGGCGGCGTCATCAAGGTCGCCATGCCGGTCAAGGATCCCAAGGATCCGCGCACGGCCGACTGGTCGGAAATCGCCAACGCCGAGCGCCAGACGCTTGAGCCGCTGGTCAAATACACCCGCGAATTCACCTTTGAGCCATACCTGCTTGAAAGCTGGGAGGTGAACGACGACGCCACCGAGTACGTCTTCCACGCTCGCCCGGGCGCGACCTGGACCAACGGCGACGCCTTCAACGCCGACGACATCATCTTCAACATCACCCGCTGGGCCGACAAGAGTGCCGAGGGCAACTCGATGCCGGGCCGGCTGGGTACGATCGTTGACGAGGCGACCGGCAAGCTGCGCGAAGGCGCGGTCGAGAAGGTCGACGACATGACCGTCAAGATCATGCTGACGCAGTCGGACATCGCGCTGATCCCGAGCCTGTGCGACTATCCTGCGCTGGTCGTCCATCGCTCGTTCGACGAGACGGGCGCCAACTTCGTCCAGAACCCGATCGGCACCGGTCCGTTCGAGCTGGTGTCCTACGATGTCGGCCAGAGCGTGGTCTATAAGCGCCGCGAAGACGACAAGTGGTGGCAGGGCGAGGTCTATCTCGACGGCGTCGAGTTCATCGACTACGGCACCGATCCGGCTGCCATGGTTTCCGCCTTTGAGGCCGGCGAGGTTCACACCAACCACGAGACGACCGCCGACTTCGTGTCGATCCTCGAGGGCATCGGCATCGAGACCTCGGAAGTCGTTACCGCCTCGACCATCGTCGCACGCACCAACGTTGCCAACGCTCCGTACGACGACCAGCGCGTACGCCAGGCGCTGACGCTGGCCGTCGACAACGCCACCGTTCTCGCGCTCGGCTACGGCAATGCCGGCGAACCGGCCGAGAACCACCACGTGTGCCCGATCCATCCGGAATATGCCGAGATGCCGAAGGTGGAGCGCGACATCGAGAAGGCAAAGGCGCTCATGGAGGAGGCCGGTCAGCTCAACTTCGAGCACGAGCTGATCACGGTCGACGAGGACTGGCACAAGAACACGGGCGACGCCATCGCCGCCCAGCTTCGCGAGGCCGGATTCAAGGTCAACCGCACGGTGCTGCCGGGCTCGACCTTCTGGAACGACTGGACGAAGTATCCCTACTCGATGACCAACTGGAACATGCGCCCGCTGGGCATCCAGGTGGTGGCCATCGCCTACCGCACCGGCGAGGCGTGGAACGAGGCGGCCTACTCCAACCCAGACCTCGACGCCAAGATCGGCCAGGCGCTTTCGATCGCCGACGCCGACGAGCGGCGCACTGTGATGGCCGACATCCAGAAGATCCTCCAGGATTCGGGCATCATCATCCAGCCGTACTGGCGCAAGCTGTACAACCACTCCGTCGCGGCGGTGAAGAACCACGGCATGCACCAGACCTTCGAACACGACTTCGGCAAGGTCTGGCTGGACGAGGCCTGATCGTCCGACACGAAAACGGGAAGGGGGCATATCGCCCCCTTCCTCGTCTCATGGGGCGCCTGAGCTGAAAAGTGTCGAAGGGGAACAAGACGCGAGCCGGGACCGGGAAGTGCAGGACGATCTACCTGCCGAGACTTCGGCCGTTTTTCTCCAGCCTCTGACACGTCAAGCACGGCGCGATCCCCAACCGGAAAGGCAGGGGGTGCGATGCTGACCTTCATCATCCGTCGATTGGGCACGATGGCGCTGACCATGCTGTGCCTGACGATGGTCGTCTTCTTCATGGTCAATCTGGAGCCGAATCTGCGCAAGCTGTCGATCAGCCAGCTCGACATGCGCTCCTCCAACGAACACATCGAGAGCTGGCTCGTCCGCAACGGCTACCGCGACAACTTCTTCGTCCGGTACGGACGCTGGCTCGGCGTGGTCGAGAAACAGCCCAACGTCAATGCCGAGACCGGCGCTGTGACACCGCGCTTCTCCTACTGCAACGAGCCGGCCGAGCCTTACTACGGCGGTATCCTGCAGGGCGACTTCGGCTGCTCGACCAAATTCAAGACGACAGTCTCCGCCAAGCTGTGGCCGGCGCTGGGCGCCACCGGCATCCTGATGTTCTGGGTGATGGTGGTGATGGTTCCCGTCGCATTGCTGATCGGCATCTTCGCCGGAATGCGCGAAGGCTCGCGAACGGATCGCACACTGTCCGTCGCCTCGATCACGACGACCGCGACACCGGAATATATTTCGGGCGTGATATTCACCGTCGTCTTCGCCTCCTGGCTCGGCTGGCTCAACGGCTCGGCGGCGTCGGCGACCAATCAGGGCGTCACCTTCTACAATTTCACCCTGCCGGTGATGACGATGGCCGTCTACGGCATCGGCTACATCGCCCGCATGACGCGCGCCTCGATGGTCGAGGTGATGACGCAGCAATACATACGCACCGCGCGTTTGAAGGGGCTCTCCTTCAACGCGGTCGTCGTCAAGCACGCCCTGCGCAATGCGCTGATCGCGCCGTTCACGGTGATCATGCTGCAGTTTCCGTGGCTCCTGACCGGCGTCGTCATCGTCGAGGTGATGTTCCGCTATCAGGGCTTCGGCTTCACGCTGGTCGAGGCGGCCGGAAACAACGACATCGACCTGCTGCTCGGCTGCTCGCTGGTCTCGGTCTTCGTCGTGCTCTTCACCCAGCTCATATCCGACGTGGGCTACGCCTATCTCAACCCGCGTATCCGCGTTCAGTAGGGGGTCTGCATGCAGCTCGAATATCTCAGCGGCTTCCAGATCCTGGTCGGGGTTCTGATCCGGTTCTGGCCGGTCTGGATCGCGCTCGCCATCGTGCTCGGCGCGAGCGTGGCCTTCAAGAAGCGGCTCGGCCTCTACGGCCAGCTCTTCGACACCTATGTCGGCATCGCCGGTGTCACCATCTGCCTGTTCTGGCTGTTCACTGCGATCTTCGCGGGGCGCATCGCGCCTTTCAATCCGCTGGCGCAGATACTCGTCATGAAGGACGTGCTGCCGGGCGCGATCGAACCGCAGAGCGGCCAGGCCTTCCTGTTCGGCGGCGACCGGCTGGCGCGCGACATCTTCTCGCGCATGGTCCACGGCAGCCAGATCGTGTTGGTGATCGCGCCGGCCGCCACCATGTTCGCGCTGATGGTCGGCACCACACTCGGCCTGCCCGCCGGGTACTACGGTGGGCGGGTCGATACGATCCTGTCCTTCCTCGCCAATCTCGTGCTGGCCTTCCCGGTGATCCTGCTGTTCTACCTGCTGGTGACGCCGGGCATCATGGATACGCCGATCCCCTACGCGATGGCGGGGCTGTTCTTTCTGTTCCCGATCATCTTCTTCTGCACGCTGTTCTACACGCGCTACAAGCACCGACCGCAATTGCTGGCGGTGCAGCTCGGCCTGACCATCCTGATCGGGGGATGGGTCTATATCGGCCTGGTCTTCAACGCCGATCCGCTGGGGGTCATCTCCATCCGGCCGAACGAACTGAACATCTTCGTCGCGGTGGTGTTCGCGTCGGCGCCCGGCGTGTTCCGCATCGTGCGCGGGCTGGTCATGGACATCAAGACGCGCGACTATGTGGCGGCCGCCCAGACCCGCGGCGAGAGCCCGTGGTACATCATGCTGTGGGAGGTGCTGCCCAACGCGCGCGGGCCGCTGATCGTCGATGCCTGCCTGCGCATCGGCTACACGACGATCCTGCTTGGTACGCTCGGCTATTTCGGCCTGGGCCTCGCGCCGGAAAGTCCGGACTGGGGCACAGCCATCAAGGAGGCGAGTCGGCTCCTGCGCTCGCATATCCACCCCGCGCTGCCGCCCACGATCGCGCTGATGAGCTTCGTGCTCGGCCTGAATCTTCTGGCCGATGCGCTGCGCGAACAGTCCCTGAAGGATTGAGGTGACGTCATGAACGAAACCGTGAAACCTTCCGAAGCCGCCGCGGCTGCCGAGCCGATCCTGGAGATCGAGAACCTGTCGATCTCCTTCTTCACCCGGAGGGGCGAGATACCGGCGGTGATGGACTTTTCCTGCACCGTCATGCCCGGCGAGGCGATGGGCATCGTCGGCGAGTCCGGCTGCGGCAAGTCGACCGTCTCCCTCGGAATCATGCGCGACCTGTCCAATGTCGGGAAGATCGTCGACGGCCGGATCAGGTTCAAGGGCAGGGACATGGGCGACATGTCCGATGCCGAACTGCGCTCGATCCGAGGCAACGAGATCGCCATGATCTACCAGGAGCCGATGGCCAGCCTCAACCCGGCGATGAAGGTCGGGCGGCAGCTCATGGAAGTGCCGCTGCTGCATGACAAGGTTTCGACGGAAGAGGCCTACAACAGGGCGCTGGAGATGGTCCGCGCCGTGCGCCTGCCCGATCCCGAGCGTATGATGCGTTCCTTTCCACACCAGCTCTCTGGCGGCCAGCAGCAGCGCATCGTCATCGCCATGGCGCTCCTGTCCAACCCGGCTTTGCTGCTGCTCGACGAACCGACAACCGCGCTCGACGTGACGGTCGAGGCCGGCATCGTCGAGCTGGTCAAGGGGCTCGGCAAGCAGTTCGGCACGTCGATGATCTTCGTGTCGCACAATCTTGGCCTGATCCTGGAGACCTGCGACCGCATCACCGTGATGTATTCCGGCGAGGCGGTGGAGACCGGGTCGATCAAGGACGTGTTCGACCACATGCGCCACCCCTATACGCAGGGGCTGTTCCGTTCGATCCCGCTGCCGGGCGCCGACAAGAACACGCGTCCGTTGATCGCCATTCCCGGCCAGTTGCCGCTGCCGCACGAGCGGCCGAAAGGCTGCAATTTCGGCCCGCGCTGCCATCATTTCAAGCCCGGGCTTTGCGACGCAGCCGAGATTCCCATGATCGAGGTAAAGGGCCACGATCGGCATTTCTCGCGCTGCGTGCGCTTCGACGAAATCGACTGGGCGGCGTTGCCCGCGGGCGCCAAGACCGAGGCGGAGCCGGTGAAGCCAGGCGCACCGGTGCTCAAGATCGACAAGCTGAAGAAGTACTATCAGGTCGCCGCAAACGCCATCTTCGGAGGCGCCGAAACGCGCACTGTCAAAGCCAACGAGGACATCAGTTTCGAGGCGCGCGAGAGCGAGACGGTAGCAATCGTCGGCGAGAGCGGTTGCGGCAAGTCCACGCTGGCCAAGGTGCTGCTCGGTCTCGAGACAGCTTCTTCCGGCACGGTGACCCTCGGCAATACGGATATCGAGGATATTGCCATCGAAAGCCGCGACACCGAGACGGTCGCCGGCATCCAGATGGTGTTCCAGAACCCGTTCGACACTCTGAACCCATCGCACTCCGTCGGCTCGCAGATCATCCGCACGCTGGAGAAGTTCAAGGTCGGAAACACGGTCGAGGAGCGCCGGCAGCGGATGTTCGAGCTGCTCGACCTCGTCAAGCTGCCGCGTGCTTTCGCCGAGCGCATGCCGCGCCAGCTTTCCGGCGGCCAGAAGCAGCGCATCGGTGTCGCCCGCGCGTTCGCAGGCAATGCCAAGGTGGTCGTTGCCGACGAGCCGGTTTCGGCGCTCGACGTGTCGGTGCAGGCGGCCGTCACCGAGTTGCTGATGGACATCCAGCGCAAGAACAAGACGACGATGCTGTTCATCAGCCACGACCTGTCGGTGGTGCGCTACATCGCCGACCGCGTCGTCGTCATGTATCTCGGGCATATCGTCGAGCAGGGCACGACCGACCAGATATTCGCGCCGCCCTACCACCCCTATACCGAGGCGCTGCTTTCGGCGATACCGATCGCGGACACGACGGTGGTCAAGAAGCACATCGTGCTCGAAGGCGACATTCCATCGGCGATGAACCCGCCACCGGGATGCCCGTTCCAGACGCGCTGTCGCTGGAAGAAGTTCGTGCCCGGCAACAGATGCGAAACCGAGGTGCCGCCACTGAAGGAACTGGCAAGCGGCCATTTCTCGAAGTGCTGGCTGGACGACGGGCAGCTGGCGACGATGGAGCCGGTGATCAGCTTTTCTGGGCCGAAGCAAAGCGACCCCGCAACCTCGGAACTTTGAGAAAGCCGGCGCGGGCTTCCGGCTGTCGATGCGCCGGTCAGGACAGCGCAGCGTTGCGTTCGATCAGATGCCGGCCTAACCAGGCTGAGATATGCGACAAAGCGAGGTCGGACGGCGCCTGTCCCAGCGTCTCGTATTCCTCGATCAGGCCGGTCCGGGCCACCTGAAGAAGGTGGTTGTGGCGTTCGAGGGTGTCAGCCCGCACGTTCGGTTTGCCCATCGTTGCCGCCTCGAAGGCTTTGCGGTTGGGGACAGCCTCGACCTGGCTATCCAGCGCGCCGAATATCGCCAGCACCGGAACATCGAGAGCTGAGAGAATCCCGGGCGAGTCGACGCGCAGCAGAGAGCGATAGTCTTCCGCCAGCACAATGCCGGCCATGGTTTCAGCCGTTTCCGATATCTGGTCGACGCTTTGCCATTCAACATCCGGCCACGAACGCAGCGCGGTGGCGATGATGCCGCGCACCTCGTCTGCGGGGTTGTCGTTTGACAGCAGCGCCGCGAATACGTGCTCGTTCATGTTCCGCTCGTGAGCGATCTGCTCGAGCGAAGCGCCGGCAGATCGCGAGACAATCAGCGCCTGTGCGTGCAACAACTCGACCATGGGCAGGGCAGGGCCGGCCAGCATCACAACGGGACAGTCACATTGATAAGAAGCGGCCGCCGCGACGAGGGAACCCTCGCTATGGCCTATCAGTGCGATGCGGGTGTGATCAACTTTGGTGTGGCTGGAGAGAAAGGCGTGGGCGGCTTTGATGTCGGAGACCTTGCTGACGAAATCCACTTCTTCCGTCGAGCCGGAGGAGCCGCCGACACCGCGGCTGTCGAAGCGCAGTGTTCCGATGCCTTGCTTCACCAGATGGTCGGCGATGGTCCTGAAAGGCCGATGGCCGCACACGGTCTCGTCACGGTCATGATGGCCCGAGCCGGGCACGAGCACTGCTACCGGTGCGGCAGCCGCTCCATCTGGCAGTAGCAGCGTTCCAGACAGGGATGTCGGGCCGCAATTGAAGATCACGTCGTTTTCAATCATGGCGTGTGCGTTACGAGCCATGAATGGCGGGAGCAAGGCGCCGCCGCGCTGGATCAACGGTTGTCAGCGGCGGCAGGACTGCATCTGCGTGGCGTAGCGATCGGCCATCTGCGCCGTTTGCCGCGCATAGTTCTGGATCGAGCTGTTGGTGCGCCAGGAGCCGCGCGCAAAGCCGGCGTGGCCGGAATAGTAGGCGAGGTAGAGGCTATAGGTATCGTGCGGCGCGATGCCGAGCGTGCGCACCGACTTGCCATGATACCAGCCGACGAAGTCGACGGCATCGGCGAAGTTCGAGCGCCTTGCACTCCAGCTTCCGGTGTCGCGCTGATATTCGGTCCAGGTTCCGTCAAGCGCCTGCGAATAGCCATAGGCGGTCGATGCCCGCTTGCCGGGAATGAAGCCGAAGATTTTCTTGCGCGGCGGGCGCGCACGGCCGTCGAAGCCCGATTCCATCCGGATCGTGGCCATCAGGACATGCTGGGGGATGCCGTGCTTGCGCGCCGCGTTGTTGGAGGTGTGCTGCCAGTTGCTGGTCCAGCCATCGTTCTGGGCGAAGACGGCGCATACGTCGTTGATGCGGTCGGGCTTGCTGGCGCAGGCCGAGAGACCCAACAACAGCACAAGAACGCCAAGACGCAACATACCCGAGGCCGACATACGGTCGATGATAGGGGGTCGCCGTAAATGAAACCTTTCGTAAAGATTTAACGATTTCGATTGTCGATAAAGCGACGCGACATGACGTAATTGTCTCTGCAATAGGGCGCAATTGCCGCTCCTGCGAAAATTTCGCCGGCGGGTGACGAAATTTCGACACCCTTGCCGGGCTCGCTGCTTAGCCTCGGGCATATGAACGCAAAACCCCGCCGCCGCTCCGCCGACCGTGCCGCCAACAAGACGACGGCGCCGATCCCGCAGCTCGCCGCCACTTATGCGCGCAATCCGTATCCGCCGATGCGGCTTTTATCTGATGACCAGATCGAGGCGATCCACGAGGCTTCGCTGCATATTCTGGAGAAATTTGGCGTCGAGATGATGAGCGGCGCCGCGCTGGACCTGTTTGCCCGCGCCGGCGCGAAGGTCGACCACGCGACCCAGACCGTGTTCGTCGACCGTGGTCTCGTGGCGCAGGCGCTGTTGACGACGCGCCCATCCTTCGCGCTCACGCCGCGCAACAAGGCGCATGCGGTTCCCGTTGGTAGAGACGCGATCAGCTTCACCCTCGTCGCCGGCCCGCCCAACGTCCACGACATGGAGCGTGGCCGCAGGGCCGGCAACCATCGCGACTATTGCGACCTCGTGCGCTTGGCGCAGCATTTCAACTGCATCACCATGCTTGGCAACCAGGTTTGCGCGCCGGTCGAGCTTCCGGCCAACAGCCGCCATCTCGACACCTACCTTGCCAATCTGACGCTGACCGACAAGGCGTTCCATGTCTCGGCGATCGGTCGGGGCCGGGCGCTGGACGGGGTCAACATGATGGCGATAGCGCGCGGGATGACGCTTGACGAGATGCGTGATGACCCGGCGGTGACCACCATCATATCGGTCAATTCGCCCCGCCGGTTCGACGACCAGATGACCGAGGGATTGATTGCCATGGCCGAATACGGCCAGTCGGTCTGCGTCACGCCGTTCACGCTGATGGGGGCGATGAGCCCGATTACGCTTGCCGGCGCGCTTGCCCAGCAAAATGCGGAGGCACTTGCCGGGATCGTGCTCACCCAGTTGGTGCGGCCGGGCGCGCCGGTGATTTACGGTGCGTTCACGTCGAATGTCGACATGCGCTCCGGTGCGCCTGCCTTCGGCACGCCGGAGAACGCCAAGGCCAATGTAGCGTCGGGGCAGCTCGCGCGGCGCTACGGCCTGCCTTACCGTACGACGCCGGGATCGGCCTCCAACGCGGCCGACGCGCAGGGCGCATACGAGACGATGATGGCGCTCTGGGGCGCGGTGCTCGGCGGTGCAAACCTCGTCTACCACGCCGCCGGCTGGCAGGAGGGCGGGCTGACGGCGAGCTTCGAGAAATTGGTCATCGACGTTGAGATGATCCAGCACATCATGGAATTCCTGCGCCCCATCAAGGTCGATGACGGCGAACTGGCGCTCGACGCGCTCGGCCGGGTTCCGACCGGCGGCCATTTCTTCGGCGACCCGCACACGCTCGCGCGCTACCAGACCGCGTTTTACCAGCCGCTACTCTCCAACTGGCAGAATTTTGAGGCGTGGCAGGAGGCTGGCGGGCTCGACGCCACCGCGCGTGCGACGCGGGTGTGGAAGAAGGCTCTGGAGGAATATGAACAGCCGGCGATGGACCCGGCGATCCGCGATGAGCTGGAGGCTTATGTGGCCAGGCGGCGGGAAGCGATTAGGGACGGAGAGCCGTGAGGGCGTTCGTCCCCCGGCCCGATCCCGGTTCCCATTCAGAGTCTCCTTTTTCATTCAACGTATTGATACAGCGGAAAAATCGATGAAATCTCACGTTCGTGTCGCGGTCATCGGTGGTGGCGTCGTCGGGTGCTCGGTGCTCTATCATCTGGCCCGTGCCGGCTGGACAGACAGCGTGCTCATCGAACGCGACGAGCTGACGTCGGGCTCGACCTGGCACGCGGCCGGCGGCATGCACACGGTCAATGGCGACCCGAACATCGCCAAGCTGCAGAAATACACGATCAACCTCTACAAGGAGATCGAGGAGCTATCCGGCCAGGCGACCGGCGTTCACCTCACCGGCGGCGTCATGCTGGCCGCGACGAGGGAGCGCATGGACTGGCTGCGCAACCTCGTCGCTAAGGGGCGCTACCTTGACATCGAGCTGGAGGAGATCTCGGCCGAGGAGGCGGGACGGCTGATGCCGCTGCTCGACCCGAAAGAGTTCGTCGGCGCGGTGCGCACGGTCGTTGATGGCCATCTCGACCCTTCGGGCGTGACCCACGCCTATGCCAGGGCCGCCCGCAAGCTGGGCGCGGAGGTCGAGCGCTTCACCAGGGTAGAGGCAATCGAGCGCCATGCCGAAGGCTGGCTGGTCCGCACCAACCAGGGCGAGGTGGTCGCCGAGCACGTGGTCAATTGCGGCGGGCTGTGGGCGCGCGAGGTCGGCCGCATGGTCGGGCTGGAGCTGCCGGTGTTGGCCATGGAGCACATGTACCTCATCACCGAGGACATGCCCGAAGTGGCCGAATGGAACGCGAAGACCGGCACCGAGATCATCCACGCCATCGACTTCGACGGCGAGCTCTATCTGCGCCAGGAGCGCGGCGGCATGCTGATGGGAACCTACGAAAAGGCCGCCAAGCCGTGGTCGGAGTTCGAAACGCCGTGGACGTTCGGCCATGAGTTGCTGGAGCCCGACATCGATCGCATCGCGCCCTCGCTGGAGGTGGGATTTCGCCATTTCCCGGCCTTCCAGAAGGTAGGAATCAAGCAGATCATCAACGGGCCTTTCACCTTTGCGCCCGACGGAAATCCCCTCGTTGGGCCTGTCCGCGGACTTCCTGGCTTCTGGGTCGCCTGCGGCGTCATGGCCGGCTTTTCCCAAGGCGGCGGCGTCGGGCTGGCGTTGGCCAACTGGATGACCGAGGGCGATCCCGGTGCCGATATCTGGGCGATGGACGTGGCGCGCTACGGCGACTGGGCACGACCAGCCTACACCAATGCCAAGGTGCGCGAGAACTATTCGCGCCGCTTCTCCATTCGTTTCCCAAACGAGGAACTGCCGGCAGGCCGGCCGCTGAAGACCACGCCGGCCTACGACCTGCTTTCCGCGCAGGGTGCCCAATGGGGCTCGGCCTACGGGGTGGAAGTTCCGCTTTGGTTTGCGCCGCAGGGTGTCAAGGACGAGTTCTCCTGGCGCCGCTCGACCGATTTCGAGCATGTGGCCAACGAGGTGCGAGCGGTGCGCGAGCGGGTGGGACTGATGGAGATTTCCGGCTTCGCCAAATACCGGGTAGCCGGCGAGGGCGCTGAACCCTGGCTCGACCGGCTGCTCGCCTGCAAGTTGCCGGCCGATGGCCGCATGACGCTGGCGCCCATGCTGAAGGAGGATGGCAGGCTGATCGGAGATTTCACGCTCGCCAATCTTGGCGGGGGCGAGTGGTTCATCGCCGGCTCCGGCGTTGCCGAGCAACATCATATGCGCTGGTTCGAGCGTCACTTGGCTGGCGATGGTGCGGTCGAGATCGAAGCGCTCGGATTGTCGAAGATGGGTCTGTCGATTGCCGGCCCTCAGGCTCGGCATTTGCTGGAAAAGGTCACCCGCGCCGATGTCTCCAATGCCGCGTTTCCGTTCATGAGCATCCGCCGCATGGATATCGGCATGGCGCCCTGCCTCGTCGGCCGGATCAGCTACACGGGCGGCTTGGGCTACGAAATATGGATGGAGCCCGAATATCAGCGCCACGTCCTTGAAGCGCTGATGACTGCCGGCGAGGAGTTTGGTCTCGGCCTGTTCGGCAGCAGGGCACTCAATGCGCTGCGGCTCGAAAAGAATTATGGCTCATGGGCGCGCGAATACCGGCCGATCTACGGTCCTGTTGAGGCCGGCCTCGACCGTTTCGTTGCCTACGGCAAGCAGGCCGACTTCATCGGAAAGTCTGCTGCGCTCGATGAGCGGGAGCAGGGCGGTCGTCTCCGCCTGCGCGCCTTCGTCGTGGAAGCTGTCGACGCCGACGTGATCGGCGACGAGCCGATCTGGTTCGGCGGCGAAGTGCGCGGCTGGGTCACGTCGGGCGGCTATGCGCACAATGCGCGCAAATCGGTGGCCATGGGCTACGTCCCGAAGGAGATCGCCGACGAGGTTGACGGCTTCGAGATCGAGTTTCTCGGTCGACGGCACAAGGCCCGGCTTCAGCCCGCACCATTGTTTGACGCCAATCTTGAGCATATGCGGGGTTAAGGAGTCCGCCTCTCCCCTTGCCGCCGACCAAGCAGCTAGGCGCGATAAACGCGAAGGAACAGCCAATGGTGTGCAGCACTGAAAAAAGGCCGACACCTATGCTAAGCGACATAATATGACAGTTTTTGTCATGTTAAAGGCCAGTGATTTCAGCAGGTTATCCAAAATTTGACCGATTGATAAAAAATCTATTCGTGCTAGCATTTCCCCAAAACCGATAATGGGGAACATCGACGATGGCTGAAGGCCAGTTCAAGGAGGGCATCGCCGCCGGCCGGCTGGCGCATGCCCAGTACGACGCCAATTTCGCCGACCTGCATCCTGCGTTCGACGCGCACGAGGCGCTGGTCGAGGCCGACCGTTGCTATTTCTGCTACGACGCGCCGTGCATGCAGGCCTGCCCGACTTCGATCGATATCCCGCTGTTCATCCGCCAGATTTCGACCGGAAACCCGGTCGGCGCCGCCAAGACCATCTTCGACCAGAACATCCTCGGCGGCATGTGCGCCCGCGTCTGTCCGACGGAGACGCTGTGCGAGGAGGTTTGCGTTCGTGAGACAGCGGAGGGCAAGCCCGTCCAGATCGGTCGGCTGCAACGCTACGCCACCGACGTCGCGATGGAGCGCGGACGCCAGTTCTACGAACGCGCCGCGCCCTCGGGCAAGAAGGTCGCGGTCGTCGGCGCCGGCCCGGCCGGTCTCGCCTGCGCCCACAGGCTAGCGATGCACGGCCACGCGGTGACCGTGTTCGAAGCCAGGCCCAAGGCCGGCGGGCTCAACGAATACGGCATCGCCGCCTACAAGAGCACAGACGACTTCGCCCAGGACGAGGTCGACTACGTCACCGCCATCGGTGGCATTGACATCGAATACGGGACGGCTCTCGGCCGCGACATTCACCTGGCCGAATTGGCCGCCGGCCACGACGCGGTCTTCCTCGGCATGGGGCTCGCCGGCGTCAACGCACTGCGCGCCGAGGGCGAGGACGCGACGGGCGTCGAGAACGCGGTCGATTTCATCGCCGAATTGCGCCAGTCCGACGATCTTTCGGCATTGCCAGTCGGCCGTCGCGTCGTGGTCATCGGCGGCGGCATGACCGCCGTCGATGCGGCGGTGCAATCCAGGCTGCTCGGCGCCGAGCAGGTGACGATCGCCTATCGCCGCGGCAAGGAGCACATGAACGCGTCCGAGTTCGAGCAGGATCTGGCTGCCTCGAAGGGTGTCGCCATCCGTCACTGGCTGCAGCCGAAGCGCGTCGTTTCCGAAGGCGGCAGGACCGTTGCAGTTGAGCTCGAATACACCAGGCTTGAAGGCGACCGGCTGGCCGGCACCGGCGAGATGCTGCGGCTGGAGGCCGACCAGGTGTTCAAAGCGATCGGCCAGTCTTTCGACGCGCTTCCGCTCAACGGTTCCGGGGATGCGATCGCGCTCGACAAGGGGCGCATCCGAGTCGATGGCGAAGGCCGCACCTCACATCCCAGGGTTTGGGCTGGCGGCGACTGCGTCGCCGACGCCCGCGAAGACTTGACGGTCGCGGCGGTCGCGGCCGGCCGCGATGCTGCGGAGAGCATCAACAGGGCGCTGGGCAGATAGCGAGGGCCGCCATGGCCAGCATTGAGAAAGGCGTCAGCCAGCACTATTCAGCCTACAACGTCCTCCCGCATATTCGCGAGGGGCTTGCCGCGACGGGCCTCGACCCCGACCACATCTCGCCGGCCGACCTGAAGGCGGTCGACGAATTCCATATTGGTGGCGCGGAAGCGACCGA
>Ga0307505_10000215_pt1 | contig 70522 bp, 61 predicted proteins | sample 23_S_MG_FD_202183 | JGI IMG/M metagenome (GOLD analysis project Ga0307505, IMG submission 202183) | Soil microbial communities from Populus trichocarpa stands in riparian zone in the Pacific Northwest, United States - 23_S | ecosystem: Environmental > Terrestrial > Soil > Riparian zone > Trees... | reverse complement strand
GCAGCAGCCCGAGCTCGCGCCGACGCTGGACGACGCCGAGCGTGAGGAGATTCACCAGTCCGACCGCGGCGATCACGGCGGATACGGCGACCAGGCCCATCATGATCCCCGCGAACCCGTCGAGGACCGCCGCCATCTCCGCAGGCAGCTCGCCGCCCCACGCCGCCGCCATGACCGCCTTCGTCGACTCGAGCGCGACCGCGAACATCGTCACGAGCGTCACGCCCATCACGACGCCGATCGCCATGCGGCTCGACCGCTCCGGATACCGCAGCGCGTTCTCGGCGGCCAGGCGCGCGGTCGCGGATCGGCCGAACCATCGTCCGACCAGCCGCAGCACCGGCGGCATCACGAGCGTCGCTCCGAGCGCGAGGCCCGTGAACGACAGGATGCCGCCCACGAACGCGATCACGACGCCGAGCGGCGACACGAGACCGGCGAGGATGCCGACGGCGAGCAGCACGCCGCCGATCACCAGCAGCACGAGAGCGAAGACATTGCGGCTCGTGCGTCGAGAGACGGCCTCGTGGGATGCGTCGACCGAGCCGCCGAGCGCCTGCAGCGGCGTCACCGTCAGCACACGCCGCGAGCCGGCCCAGGCTGCCGCCCAGGTGGTGAGGGCGACGACCGCCGCCGGGAGCAGCAGGTCGGCACGGACGAGATCGAACGCGAGGTCGCCGACCCCCAGCATCCATCCCGCGAGCGCCACCCCGCCGGCCGCGAGCGCCGTCCCGCCGACGAGCCCGAGCAGCGCGCCGATCACGCCGACGACGAAGCCCTGGCGTGCGACCTCCGCCCGCTGCGAGCGCGCGGTCGCCCCGATCAGTCGCAGCAGAGCGATCCGGCGGGTGCGGCCCGCCACCACCGTCGAGAACGTGTTGGCCGTGACGATGGCCGCGACGTACACGGCGACACCGACCAGCAGCACGGTCATGAACGACAGCACGAAGGCGAGCGTGTCGCTGTCGCCGATGTACGGATCGGCGCGCAGCAGCGCCGCGATGTACGCGGTCGCGGAGATCAGCACGACGCCGAACGCAGTGGAGATCGCCGCGACGAGGATGCTCGCGCCCATCCCCCGCTCGCGCAGCCAGGCGAGGGGAGCGGATGCCGCAGCAGGCCTGCCGCCGACTGCGGGCGCGTCGAGCGCGGTCGCGGTCATGCCCGCACCTCCGCCGCGTCGCCGGCCGCCGCCGCCGCGAGGGCATCGCCGGCGTCCCCGGAGGCCGCGTCGCCCCGAGAAACCACAATCGTGCCGAGACTCCCCGCGTCGCGTGATGTCTCGGCGGGATCGTGGTTTCTCGATGCCAGGAGGGCGTCAGCGGGCGACCTGCCCGGAGACCCGAGCTCGGCCGCGAGCATGTAGGCCGAGATCTCCTCGGCGCTCTGGCGCGGCCTGTCGGCGACGATCCGGCCGTCGCCGAGGAACAGCACCCGGTCGGCGTGGCTGGCCGCGATCGGGTCGTGGGTGACCATCGCGATCGACTGTCCGTGGTCGTGGCTCGCCGCCGCGAGGAGGCCCAGGACCTCCCGGCCGCTGCGCGAGTCGAGGTTGCCGGTCGGCTCGTCGGCGAAGACGAGATCGGGAGCCGTCGCCAGGGCCCGCGCGATCGCCACCCGCTGCTGCTGCCCGCCGGACAGCTGGTGCGGCCGGTGGCGCAGCCGGGAGCCGAGGCCGAGCGTCTCGACCAGCCCGTCGATGCGGGCGCGCTCGAGCGCGGTGGGACGGCGGCCGTCGAGGTCGAACGGCAGCATGATGTTGCCGATCGCGTCGAGCGTCGGCACGAGGTTGAACGCCTGGAACACGAACCCCACGCGACGGCGCCGCAGGATGGTGAGCTCGAGGTCGGACAGCGCGGTGATGTCGGTGTCGCCGATCCAGGCGCGGCCGGCGGTCGCGGCATCCAGCCCCGCCATGATGTGCATGAGCGTGGACTTGCCCGATCCGGACGGGCCCATGATCGCGGTGAATTCTCCACGACGGATGCCGACGCTCACCCCATCGAGGGCACGCACCTCCCCTTCACCACTGCCGTAGGTCTTGGTCAGCTGCTGCACCCGGGCGGCGAGGCCCAGTTCTGTCGATGTGAGTTCCATGGCTTCGACGGTACGAATCGCCGGCCGGTCCCCGCGTCGCCCGCGAGAGGCATCCGCGTACATCGGAAGGATGATCTCGATACACCCGCTTCGCGGGCACTCGATCCAGCGGATCTCGATCCACCGCACGAAAGTGTCAGGAATTGCCGCTTCGGCCCGGCCGAGGCGACTACATCTGACACCTCCGCGCGCAGGCCCGCCGAGAATGTGTCAGGTCTTGCCGCATCGCGCGGGGGGAAGCGTCAACACCTGACACATTCGGGGGCAGCGGCTCACGCCAGGCCGTGGTCGAACGCGAAGACCACGAGCTGCACCCGGTCGCGCAGGCCGAGCTTGGTGAGGATACGGCTGATGTGCGTCTTCACCGTCGCTTCGGAGAGGAACTCCCGCGCCGCGATCTCGGCGTTCGACAGCCCGCGGGCGGCAAGGGCGAAGATCTCCTTCTCCCGCTCGGTGAGGTGACTGTAGACCGCGGGAATCGGACGGGTCACGGCCGTCTGCGCGAAGAGCTCACGAGTGGCGGATGCCGCAATCACCGCCGAGCCGGAATGCACCGTGCGGATCGCGGCGAGCAGGAACTCGGGGTCGGCGTCCTTCAGCAGGAACCCGCTCGCGCCCTGCCGGATCGCACGGGCCGCCGCCTCGTCGAGATCGAAGGTGGTGAGCATGACGATGCGGGGCGGAGCGCCGTCGGCGAGCAGCTCGGCGGTCGCCGCGAGGCCGTCCATCACCGGCATGCGGATGTCCATGAGCACGACGTCGGGCTTCGTCGCGCGCACGACCGCGACGGCCTCCTTCCCATCGGATGCCTCGCCCACGACCTCGAGGTCGGGCTGCGAGTCGATGAGCATGCGGATGCCGGCGCGGAACAGCGCCTGATCGTCGACGAGCACGACCCGGATCACGGCGCTCCCCCGATCGGAATCGTCGCGGTCACGAGGAACTCGCCGCTCTCGGCGCCGGCATCGAGCCGGCCGCCGGCGAGCTGTGCCCGCTCGCGCATTCCGATGAGCCCGTGGCCGGGGCGCCCGGTCTGCTCAGTCGTCACAGATGGCGCTCCCGCGCCCTCGGAAACCGCCGTCTGCGACGACTCGACGCGAGCGGGGGAAGAGAGGCGCCCCGCTCCTCGCGGCACCAGGCTGTTTGCGACCACGAGCTCGACGCGGTCGGCGTGCCACGCCAGGCGCACCGCGACCGGCGCGCCGTCGCCGTGGCGGAGGGCGTTCGTGAGCGCCTCCTGGAGGATCCGGTAGACCGCGAGCTGCACCGCGGCGGGCGGCTCAGAAGCCGATGCCGGGTCCACTGTCACACGCAGGTCGACCCCGGCCGCGCGCACCTGCGCGTAGAGCGCCTCGAGGTCGGCGAGGCCCGGCTGGGGGCCCACACCCTCGCTGTGGCGAAGCTGCGTGAGCAGCAGCCGCACGTCGGCGAGCGCGGCGCGCGCGGTGGTCGAGATCGTGCCGAGCGCGTCGGTCGCGACGGCAGGGTCGGATGCCGCGCCACGACCGCCCTCGCCCGCGGATCCGGCAGCCAGCGCGTACCGCGCCCCGTCCGCCTGCGCGATCACGACCGCGAGGGAGTGCGCCACGACGTCGTGCATGTCGCGCGCGATCCGCACACGCTCCTGCTCGACGACGGCGTCGGCCTCGGCGCGCTCCTGGGCCCGGCGGTTCTCCCGCGCCCGGATCGCGGTGCGCACCAGCGCGCCGACCGTCCACGACAGCAGCAGCGCGAATCCGGCTGCGACCAGCACCGCGATCGCGAGCGGCAGCGTCGAGAGGTTCAGGCGTCCACCGGCGAACTCCGGCACGAGGAAGAGGTACACCGTGATCACGATCGCCCCGACGATGCTCGACGCGAAGCCCACCCAGAACGTGACGCGCGACCCGTAGGCGGCCGCCGCATACAGGACGGCGAAGACCGCGACATCCGCGACGATCGGCGGGCGCCCGAATCCCATCTGCACGATCGCCGCGCCCCACGCGATCCCGAGGGCGAGTCCCGGCGACAGGCGGCGGACCGCGAGCGCGACGGCGAACAGCACGCACACGAGCACGCTGCCGAGAATGTTGACCGGTCCGTACATGACGCCGCCGAGCTCCGACCACAGCGTGACGAGCGCGAACGCACCGGCGACGACGACGTCGACGACGAGCTGGTACGGCTTCACGCGGCGGAACACGGGCTTCACGCTACGCGAGGGGGGATGCCGCGGCATCCGCCCTCGGATGTATCCCTGCCGACCCTGCTGCCACCGATTCCCGCTGAGCGCACAGCTTGTGGACGAGACGTCGGGAAGTGCCCGCGATCTCGGCGACCAGCGGTACTCTCGCCGGTCCCGTCGGCCCGCCGGCGCCATCCGACACGCCGTCCCCCATTGCCCGATACGGGGTGAGGCTTTACTGTCGCGTCACAGGCCGAAACCGACGGGAAACGTCGAGTCGACAGGATCGGGGAGCGGGGTCGCTCCGCCGATCCCACCCCGTCGGCCCAACCCGGGGATCACGCCGACCACGGACGGAGAGACGATGACGACGGTACGCGCAGCCATTTCGCAGACCACCTGGACGGGCGACAAGGAGTCGATGCTCGACAAGCACGAGGGCTTCGCGCGGGATGCCGCGGCGCAGGGCGCCCAGGTCGTGTGCTTCCAGGAGCTGTTCTACGGGCCGTACTTCGGGATCACGCAGGACAAGAAGTACTACCGCTTCGCCGAGTCGGCAGACGGGCCGATCGTGCAGCGTTTCGCCGCACTGGCGAAGGAGCTCGGCCTCGTGACCGTGCTGCCGATCTACGAAGAGGCCGAGACGGGTGTGTACTACAACACGTCGGTGCTGGTGGATGCCGACGGCACGGTCCTCGGGAAGTACCGCAAGCACCACCTGCCCCATCTCGACCGGTTCTGGGAGAAGTTCTACTTCCGTCCAGGCAACCTCGGCTACCCCGTGTTCGAGACCGCCGTCGGGCGAGTCGGGATGTACATCTGCTACGACCGCCACTTCCCCGAGGGGTGGCGCGAGCTCGGTCTCGCCGACGCCCACATCGTGTTCAACCCCAACGCGACCAAGCCCGGCTTGTCGAACCGGCTGTGGGAGGTCGAAGGCCCTGCGGCGGCGGTCGCGAACGGCTACTTCGTGCTGCAGCCCAACCGTGTCGGGCGCGAGGACAACGAGTACGGCGACCTCGCCGTCGACTTCTACGGCACGAGTCAGGTCATCGACCCGCGCGGCAACTTCGTGGGCGAGCGGGGCTCGGGCGAGCACGAGGAGCTGCTGGTGCGCGACCTGGACATGAGCATGGTGCTGGAGATGCGCGACGACTGGCAGTTCTACCGCGACCGCCGTCCGGACTCGTACACCCGGATCGCGAAGCCCTGAGGAACAGCACCATGACAACCACACTCATCACCGGCGGCACGGTGGTCTCGGCCACCGGCCGCGGCGAGGCCGATGTGCTCATCGACGGCGAGACGATCGTCGCGGTGCTCGCGCCGGCGTCCGAGCTTCTCGGGACGGATCTGACGGCATCCGTCGACACCGTCATCGACGCGACCGGGAAGTACGTGATCCCTGGCGGCATCGACGCGCACACGCATATGGAGCTGCCGTTCGGCGGCACCAACGCGAGCGACACGTTCGAGACCGGCACGCGCGCCGCGGCGTGGGGCGGCACGACGTCGATCATCGACTTCGCCGTGCAGCGCTACGGCGAGCGCGTGCAGGACGGCCTCGCCGCCTGGCACGCCAAGGCCGAGGGCAACTGCGCGATCGACTACGGCTTCCACCAGATCATCGGCGGGATCGACGAGGACTCCCTGCAGGCGATGCGGGGGCTGCTCGACGAGGGCGTCTCGAGCTTCAAGCTCTTCATGGCGTATCCCGGCGTCTTCTACTCCGACGACGCGCAGGTGCTCAAGGCGATGCAGGTGAGCCGCGACACCGGCCTCATGACGATGATGCACGCCGAGAACGGGCCTGCGATCGACGTGCTCGCCGCGCAGCTGGTCGAACAGGGGAAGACCGATCCGTACTACCACGGAATCGCCCGCGCGTGGCAGATGGAGGAGGAGGCGACGCACCGCGCGATCATGCTCGCGAACCTCACCGGCGCGCCGCTGTACGTCGTGCACGTGAGCGCGAAGCAGGCCGTCGAGCAGCTCGCGTGGGCCCGCGACAAGGGGCAGAACGTGTTCGGCGAGACCTGTCCGCAGTACCTGTACCTCTCGCTCGAGGAGCAATTGGGCGCGCCGGGCTTCGAGGGCGCGAAGTGGGTGTGCTCGACGCCGCTGCGCTCCCGCGAGGAGGGCCACCAGGACCACATGTGGCAGGCGCTGCGCACCAACGACATCCAGATGGTCTCGACCGACCACTGCCCGTTCTGCTTCAAGGAGCAGAAGGAGCTCGGGATCGGCGACTTCCGCGCGATCCCGAACGGCATCGGGTCGATCGAGCACCGGATGGACCTCATGTACCAGGGCGTCGTGACCGGGAAGATCACCCTCGAGCGGTGGGTCGAGCTCACGTCGACGACGCCGGCCCGGATGTTCGGGCTGTACGGGCGCAAGGGCGTGATCCAGCCGGGCGCCGACGGCGACATCGTCGTGTACGACCCCGCCGGCCACACGAGCATCGGGTACGGCGAAGGCAAGACGCACCACATGAACATGGACCACTCCGCGTGGGAGGGCTTCGAGATCGACGGCCACGTCGACACCGTGCTCTCGCGCGGGAAGGTGATCGTCGACGGCGGCGAGTACCTGGGATCGGCAGGCGACGGGCGGTACCTCAAGCGCGGGCTCAGTCAGTATCTGACGTAGCCCCACCGGTCGCTGTGGTTCGACAGGCTCACCAACCGGTCGAAGCGTCGCGACCCCTCGACAAGCTCAAGGACCGCGACAAGCTCAGGGACCGAGACAACTCAGGGACCGAAAGGGAGTACAGCATGGACTTCGGAGTCGTCCTCCAGACCAACCCGCCGGCGTCGCGGGTCATCCAGCTCGCGGGGCTCGCCGAGGCGCACGGGTTCAGCCACGTATGGACCTTCGACTCGCACCTGCTGTGGGAGGAGCCGTACGTCATCTACTCGGCCATCCTCGCCGAGACCAGGCGCGTGACCGTCGGCCCGTTCGTCACGAACCCCGCGACGCGGGACTGGACCGTCACGGCATCCGTCTTCGCGACCCTCAACGAGATGTACGGCAACCGCACGATCTGCGGGATCGGCCGCGGCGACTCCGCGGTGAGAGTCACCAACGGCAAGCCCGTCACGATGGCCGAGCTGCGGGAGTCGATCCACGTCATCCGCGAACTCGCCAACTCGCGCGCCGTCGAGTACAAGGGCGCGACGCTGCAGTTCCCGTGGAGCCGCGGCTCGAGCCTCGACGTCTGGGTCGCCGCGTACGGTCCGATGGCGCTGAAGCTCGCAGGCGAGGTGGGCGACGGCTTCATCCTGCAGCTCGCGGACGTCGACATCGCCGCGTGGATGATCAAGACGGTGAAGGATGCCGCGGCAGCCGCCGGCCGCGACCCCGACGCCCTCGCGTTCTGCGTGGCCGCGCCGATGTACATCGGGGACGACTGGGAGCACATGCGCGATCAGTGCCGGTGGTTCGGCGGGATGGTGGGCAACCACGTCGCCGACATCGTGGCGAAGTACGGCGACCCTTCGACAGGCTCAGGGACCGGTGGGGGCTCAGGGGCCGGCGGGGTGCCGCGAGCGCTCACCGACTACATCGAGGGCCGCAAGGGCTACGACTACAACACCCACGGCAAGGCCGGCAACGATCACGTCGACTTCGTCCCCGACGAGATCGTCGACCGGTTCTGCGTCCTGGGCTCGGCATCCGATCACATCGCGAAGCTCGAGCAGCTGCGGGAACTCGGCGTGACGCAGTTCGCCGGCTACCTGCAGCACGACAGCAAGGAGGAGACGCTCCGCGTCTACGGCGAGACCGTCATCCCGGCGCTCACGACGCACGCGACGGCCAAGCGATGACAGCGCCCCCTCCCGGCGTCGGCGAGAAGAGCGCGCCCGCCGCCACCACCTCGACCGCGAGACTGCATCCGGGCACCGAGACTGCGTCTACCAACCGCAGTCTCGGTGCACCGATGCAGTCTCGCGGGTCGGGAGGATCGCGCGGGGCGGGCGGGGAGAGCGCGGCGGCCCAGGCGAGCGGGGCGGGCGGGCGAGCGGGATGAGCGCGGCGAGCGGGGCGGGACGGATGCGGCGGGCGTCCGGCGACGCGCGGCAGTGGCTCGCCGTCGGATGGGGCGTGCTCGGCATCCTCACCGTCCTGATCCTGTGGGAGCTGTACAAGTTCCTCGGGCCCGCCGAAGGCGTCACGATCGGCGCCGTCGAAGGGCAGTCGGGCTCCGGCATCCTGATCCTCCCCCGCACCCACGACCGCGCGATGCCGCACATCTGGGACATGGTCACGCGGCTCTTCCAGCCGACGAGCGGCGGCGACACTCCGCCGCTGTGGGTCTCGGTCGCGGGCGCGGCCCTCATCACCCTCGGCATCGCCGCGGTCGGCTGGATCATCGGCGTCGTCGTCGGTGCGGTGCTCGGCCTCGTCATGCAGCGCTGGCGCCTGGTCGAGTGGGGCATCCTGCCCTGGATCGTCGTCAGCCAGATCGTGCCGCTCATCGCCTTCGCGCCGGTGGTCAACGCGATCGGGAATCAGATAGACCGCGGCGGGACGCCGTGGCCGCAATGGCTGTCGGTGGCGATCATCGCGTCGTACCTCGCGTTCTTTCCCGTCGCGATCGGGATGCTGAAGGGCCTCGCCGCGCCGGATCGCATCCACGTCGACCTGATGAGTACGTATGCGGCGGGGTACTGGTCGACGCTCCTGCGGCTGCGGCTGCCGGCCGCCGTCCCGTACCTGCTTCCCGCGCTGCGACTCGCGGCCGCGAACGCGGTGCTCGGGGCGGTCGTCGCGGAGGTCTCGATCGGCATGCGCGGGGGCATCGGACGGATGCTGATCCAGCTCGCCGGGCAAGCCTCGAGCGACCCTGCGGCACCGTGGGGTCCGACCTTCGGGTCGATCGCGCTGGGACTGATCGCGGCGGGCACGGTGGCGCTCATCGGCGTGGGACTGAAGAACTACCGACGAGGAGAAGCGACGGCATGACCCTTCGACACGCTCAGGGACCGGAGGACGGCCAGGAACCGGCGGACGGCACGACCCTTCGACACGCTCAGGGACCGGAGGGCGGCACGGGAGAGCTCGCGGTGCGGGCGACCGGGGTCGGCAAGGTCTTCCCCACGAAGACGGCCGAGATCACGGCGCTCACCGACGTCGAGCTCGAGGTCGCGGCGGGGGAGTTCGTCTCGCTCATCGGGCCGTCCGGATGCGGCAAGTCGACGCTGCTGCGCCTCATCGCCGACCTCGACCAGGCGACCTCGGGCGAGCTGGAGATCTTCGGCAAGCCCGCCCGCCGGGCGCGGATCGACCAGGACTACGGCGTGGCGTTCCAGCAGGCAGGACTCCTCCCCTGGCGCACGGTCGCGGCGAACATCGCGCTCCCGCTCGAGGTGCACGGCACCGCCCGCCCGGAGCGCGCCGCGCGGGTGGCCGAGCTCGCCGAGCTCGTCGGGCTCTCGGACTTCATCGACCGCTACCCCGACCAGCTCTCCGGAGGGATGCAGCAGCGCGTGGCGATCGCGCGGGCGCTGGCGACCCGGCCGCGCCTGCTGCTGATGGATGAGCCCTTCGGGGCGCTCGACGAGATGACCCGCGAGTACCTGCAGTCCGAGCTCGCCCGCATCGCGGCCGAGACCGGCGCGGCGGTCGTGTTCGTGACGCACTCGATCCCCGAGGCCGTCTTCCTCTCGGACCGGGTCGTCGTGATGAGCCCGCGCCCGGGCCGGATCACCGACGTCATCGTCACCGGGCTCGGCGAGGCCCGCGACGAGACCCTGCGCGAGGCGCCGGAGTACTTCGAGCGCGTGACCGCCGTGCGCGAGGCGCTGCACGGGACGCACGTGGAGAGGGCCAACGAGCGATGACCCTTCCACCGGTCAGCGAGCCCGCCGAAGCGCAGAAGACGGATGCCGCGCAGGCGACCGTGGCCGCGCAGGACGTCACCCTCCGTCGCGTTCACACGACCGGAGGCGGCGGGGACCGCATCCTGCCGACCTGGCTCCGCTACGTCGCCCCGGTCGTGGTCGGCGGGCTCATCCTGCTGCTGTGGTCGCTCTACGTCGCCTCGGGTGCGGCACCGCGCATGCTCCCGAGCCCGGCCGAGATCGGCGCGGAGTTCGTGCTGCGCTGGGACATCATCGCCGAGGACATGCTGGTGACCGCCACCAACGCACTCGTCGGTCTCATCGCCGGCTCGCTCCTGGCCGTCCTGCTCGCGGGCCTCGCCGCCGCAGCCCGCCCCGTCGACGGCATGCTCGCGCCGCTCGTCGCCGCACTCGCGGTGATCCCGATCGTCGCGATCACCCCGATCCTCAACACGATGTTCGGCGCCTCGAGCCAGTTCGGGCGCCAGGCGGTCGCGATGATCGCCGCCTTCATCCCGGTGTTCGTCAACGTGCTGCGCGGCTTCCGGCAGACCCGTCCGGTCCACCGCGACCTCCTGCGCGCGTCCGCCGCGACGCGAAGCCAGACGTTCCGACTGCTCACCCTCCCCACCGCGCTCCCGTACCTCCTCACGGGGCTGCGGATCGCGGCATCCCTCGCCGTGATCGCCGCCCTCGTGGCCGAGTACTTCGGCGGACCCGCCGACGGCATCGGCACCGCCATCGCCACCTACGCGAAGTCCGGTCGCGCCGCCCTGGCGTGGGCGTACGTCGTCGGCGGCATCATCATCGGCCTCGTCTTCTTCCTCGTGACCTCGCTGCTCGAACGCCTGGCCACGAGGAGATCGCCGGTCTGACCGGCACTGCACCACCCGCTCCACCGATCCCGAAAGGAACAGCATGAGACACAGCATCCGCCGCGGCCTTGCCGCAGCATCCACCGTCGTCATCGCCTCGCTCGCATTGGCGGCGTGCGCCGGTGACTCGACGCCGACCGAGACGGACGCGAACGGGGGCGACTTCGAGCCGATCACGTCCATCAAGCTCCAGCTGCAGTGGCTTCCGCAGGCCCAGTTCGCCGGCTACTACGTCGCGCTCGACCAGGGCTACTTCGAGGACGAGGGCTTCGACAGCGTCGAGATCATCCCCTCCGGAGGAGACATCGTGCCGCAGGACGCGCTCGTCGCGGGCGACGTGGACTTCGCCATCGCGTGGGTTCCGAAGGTGCTCGGCACACTCGAGGCCACCGGCGTCGAACTCACCGACATCGCCCAGGTGTTCCAGAAGTCCGGCACCCTCCAGGTCTCGTGGGCCGGGGACGGGATCGAATCCGTCGCCGACTTCGAGGGACAGCGGATCGGCTCGTGGGGCTTCGGCAACGAGTGGGAGATCTTCGCCGCGATGGCGGCCGAGGGACTGGACTCCACGTCCGTGTCGATCACGACGCAGGACTTCTCGATGAACGCCCTGCTCGACCGCGACGTCGACGCCGCCCAGGCGATGACCTACAACGAGTGGGCGCAGATCCTCGAAGTCGTCGATCCCGACACGGGGGAGCTCTACCAGCCGGAGGACTTCGACGTCGTCAGCTACGAGGACACCGAGGGCGCGATGCTCCAAGACGCGATCTGGGCCGACACCGAGCGCCTGCAGGATCCCGCCTACGCCGACGCCGCTGTGCGATTCCTCAAGGCCGTCACCAAGGGCTGGGTCTTCGCACGGGACAACCCCGAAGAGGCTGCAGCGATCACCTACGACGCCGCGATCAACGCCGAGGCCGCCTTCCCGGTCGGTCCCGTGCACCAGCTCTGGCAGATGAACGAGGTCAACAAGCTCATCTGGACCGGCGCGGACTTCGGGCTGATCGACCGGACCGCGTGGGACCGGACGGTCGCCGGGGCGCTCTCGGCCGTCAACCAGGACGGCCTCGAGCTGATCCTCAGCGAGCCGGCCGAATCGGCGTACTCGAACGAGTACATCGAGAAGGCGCTCGCCGAGCTCGCGGAGGAGGGTGTCGAGGTCGGCGGCACGTACACGCCGATCGACGTGCAGCTCACCGAGGGCGGTCAGTAACCGGGGTCGTTGAGCGGGCGGGGCGAGATGCGTCTTGGCGGTCTCGTCTTGGCGGTCTCGTCTTGGCGGTCTCGCCTCGCCCGCTGTCCACCACCCCCACCGCGAGACTGCAACCGTGCACCGAGACTGCGGCTACACTCTGCGGTCTCGGTGCACCGATGCAGTCTCACGAAACAGCGGGGGCCGGGCCGCTCCGGACGCTTCGACGCGTTCCACACGGGTTCGCGACAGTCCGTGGGTTGAATCCCGACGCTCGAGCGACGAGCGTAGCCAGGGGACGACACGCGCCCGCCGAGAGGACCACGATGACCGAAGACCTGGATGCCGAGACCACCCGCCTCGACAAGCAGTATGTGTTCCACTCGTGGTCCGCGCAGGCATCCCTCGACCTGCCCGTCATCGCGGGCGGCGAAGGATCCGTCGTGTGGGACCACGCCGGCAACCGGCTGCTCGACTTCGCGAGCCAGCTGGTCAACGTGAACATCGGGCACCAGCATCCGGCCGTCGTGAAGGCCATCCAGGACCAGGCGGCGGTCCTCGCCACCATCGGGCCCGCCACGGCGAACCTCACGCGCGGCCAGGCCGCGGAGCGCATCCTGTCGAAGGCGGGCGACGGGTTCGCGAAGGTGTTCTTCACCAACGGCGGCGCCGACGCGAACGAGAACGCGATCCGGATGGCGCGCCTCCACTGTGCTGAACGCGGAGACAGGGGCCGCGACACGGTGCTGTCGACCTACCGCTCGTACCACGGCAACACGGGTGCCGCGATCGTCGCGACGGGCGACTGGCGACGGATGCCGAACCAGTACGCCCGCGGGCACGCGCACTTCTTCGGCCCGTACCTGTACCGCAGCGAGTTCTGGGCCACCACGCCCGAAGAGGAGTCGGCGCGCGCGCTGCACCACCTCGAGCGGGTCATCCAGTCCGAAGGCCCGGCGACCATCGCGGCGATCCTGCTCGAAACGGTGCCCGGCACCGCCGGCATCCTCATCCCGCCGCCCGGATACCTCGCGGGCGTCCGCGCGCTCTGCGACCGCTACGGCATCGTGCTGATCCTCGACGAGGTCATGGCCGGCTTCGGCCGCACCGGCCGCTGGTTCGCGTTCCAGGGCTACGACGTCGTTCCCGATCTCATCACCTTCGCGAAGGGCGTCAACTCCGGCTACGTGCCGGTCGGCGGCGTCGTGATCTCCGACGCCATCTCGGCGACCTTCGACGAGCGCGTCTTTCCGGGCGGGCTCACCTACTCCGGGCATCCGCTCGCCGCGGCATCCATCATCGGCTCGATCGATGCGATGGAGTCGGAGGGCATCGTGGATCACGCGCGCGACATCGGCTCCGAGCTTCTCGGGCCGGGCCTGGCCGCGCTGGCCGAGAAGCACCCGGTCATCGGCGAGGTCCGCGGTGAAGGGGTGTTCTGGGCGCTGGAGCTGGTCTCCGACCGGGAGACGCGCGAGCCGGTCGGGGCCGACGTGATCGGGAAGCTGAAGAAGGAGCTGACTGCGCGCGGGCTGCTCCCCTTCGCCGCCGACAACCGCATCCATGTGGTGCCGCCGTGCGTTGTGACGGAAGATGAGGGAGTACGGGCTCTCGCGATCTACGACGAGGCCTTCACCGCCGTCGAGGCCTAACCCATTGCCGACGACAGGCTGCGCTCCCACGAGGAGACACCGATGAAAGGAAACCAGCATGACCGATACTTCGACCCTGGAGCAGACGGCGCCGTCTGCGACCGCGATCCTCGACCACTGGGTGGGCGGACGTGCGTGGACGGGTGAATCGACGCGCACGGGCTCCGTCTTCAACCCTGCGCTCGGCACGGTGCAGAAGTCCGTGCGCTTCGCGTCGACCGCCGACGTCGGCGACGCCGTCGACGTGGCCTCGGCCGCCTGGAAGGGCTGGCGAGACGCCTCGATCTCGAAGCGGCAGACCGTGCTGTTCACCTTCCGCGAGCTGCTCAACGCCCGCAAGCAGGAGCTCGCCCAGATCCTGACGGCGGAGCACGGGAAGGTGCTCTCCGACGCGCTCGGCGAGATCGCCCGCGGCATGGAGGTCGTCGAGTTCGCGTGCGGGCTCGGGCACCTCACCAAGGGCGCCTACTCCGAGAACGTCTCGACCGGCATCGACGTCTACACGCTGCGCCAGCCGCTGGGCGTCGTGGGCATCATCAGCCCCTTCAACTTCCCGGCGATGGTGCCGCTGTGGTTCTTCTCGATCGCGCTCGCCGCGGGCAACGCGGTGATCCTGAAGCCGTCCGAGAAAGACCCGACCGCGGCCAACTGGCTGGCCGAGCTGCTGACCGAAGCGGGACTCCCCGACGGCGTGCTCAACGTCGTGCACGGCGACAAGGAGGCCGTCGACGCGCTGCTGGAGCACCCCGAGGTGCGGGCCATCTCGTTCGTCGGCTCCACCCCGATCGCGAAGTACGTCTACGAGACGGCGACCGGGCACGGCAAGCGCGTACAGGCGCTGGGCGGCGCGAAGAACCACATGCTGGTGCTTCCGGATGCCGATCTGGACCTCGCCGCCGACGCCGCCGTCAACGCGGGCTTCGGCTCGGCGGGCGAGCGCTGCATGGCGATCTCGGTCGTCCTGGCGGTCGACTCCGTCGCCGAGCCGCTGGTCGCGAAGATCTCGGAGCGGATGGCGACGCTGCGCACCGGCGACGGCACGCGCGGCTGCGATATGGGCCCGCTCATCACGGCGCAGCACCGCGACAAGGTCGCCTCGTACATCGACGTGGCTTCCGCTGACGGCGCCGATGTCGTCGTCGACGGGCGCGGCATCGAGGTCGACGGCGAGCCCGGCGGCTTCTGGCTCGGCCCCACTCTCATCGACAAGGTGCCGACCTCGTCGACGGTCTACACCGACGAGATCTTCGGCCCGGTGCTCTCGGTCGTGCGCGTCGAGGGCTACGAGGACGGCCTCGGCATCATCAACGGGAGCCCGTACGGCAACGGCACGGCGATCTTCACCAACGACGGCGGCGCCGCGCGGCGCTTCCAGCGCGAGGCGACGGTCGGCATGATCGGCATCAACGTGCCCATCCCGGTGCCGGTCGCGTACCACTCGTTCGGCGGGTGGAAGGCGTCCCTCTTCGGCGACGCGAAGGCGTACGGCCCGCACGGGTTCGACTTCTTCACGGCTGAGAAGGCGATCACCTCCCGCTGGCTCGACCCGTCGCACGGCGGTCTGAACCTGGGCTTCCCCCAGCACGATTGACGCGATAGAGGGGGCGGATGCCGCGGCATCCGCCCCCTCTGAGCTCTTCGCTTTCTGCTCGCGCTGTCGAAAGCGCCACCCGCTACCGGATCTTTCGGGCGCGAGTGGCGGTTTCGACCGCGCGAACGCCCCGCGACCAGCGCATCCGGGCGCGTGAGGCGGTTTGGGCAGCATCGGGCGGTTTCGACCGCGCGAGCGCCCGGTGGGGTCGCCCCGGGCTACGCTCGATCGAGTGACCGACCCGTTCCAGACGCCGCGCGAGCAGCTCGCCGAGCTCGCGATCGACCCCGAGCTGCTCGCGGAATGGCCGCGCGACGGGGTCGATGCTGCGGCGGCGAAGGCCGCTGCGGTGCTCGTGCTCTTCGGCGGACGCGACGGCGGCCGGGCCGACCAGCCTGACGACCTCGACGTCCTCCTGCTCTCGCGCGCGACGACGCTGCGGTCCCACGCCGGGCAGATCGCGTTTCCCGGCGGTCGCCGCGACGACACCGACCTCGACCTGGTCCAGACCGCGCTGCGCGAGGCCGAGGAGGAGACCGGGCTCGACCCGTCAGGCGTCGATGTGCTCGGGATGCTGCGCCCGCTGCCCCTGCCCTACTCGCTGCACGTCGTCACTCCGGTGGTGGGCTGGTGGCAGCATCCGTCCCCCGTTCACGCGCGGGATGCCGCCGAGTCCTCCGCCGTCTTCCGCACTCCGATCATCGACCTCACCTCCCCCGAGCGCCGGTACACGTCGGTCCTGACCCGCGACGGCATGACGTGGAAGGGGCCGGCGTGGCTCCTCGACGTCGACGGTGCCGAGCAGGTGCTGTGGGGGTTCACGGCGATCATCCTCGACGGGATGCTCGACCGCCTCGGGTGGGCGGAGCCGTGGGACCGCTCGCGGACGATCCCCGCGCCCGTCCCGCCGATCGCCTGACCGCCCCGCTCAGATCCAGCCCTGCTGCCAGGCTTTCTCGGCCGCCTCATGTCGCGACGACGCGTCGACCTTGGTCATGGCCGACGAGAGGTAGTTGCGCACGGTGCCCGGTGCCAGATGAAGACGCTCGGCGATCTGCTGCACGCTCGCCGAGGAGCGGCTGAGGCGCAGTGTGTCGAGCTCGCGGTCGGTGAGTGGGCAGCGTTCAGCCGTGAGCGCGGTCGCGGCGATCTCGGGATCGACGTAGCGCTTGCCCGAGGCGACCGCGCGGATCACGCCGGCGAGCTCCTCGGCCGGGGTGGACTTCGGCACGAAACCCGACACGTTCGCAGCGAGCGCGCGGCGCAACACGCCCGGCCGGGCGTGACGGGTCACGATGATCACCCGCGTGGGAACGGTCCGCAGGATGCGCGCCGCAGCTTCGAGGCCGTCCGCCTCGGGCATCTCGAGGTCGAGGAGACACACGTCGGGTCGATGCTCGACCGCTTCTTCGACGGCCGCGAGGCCGTTCTCGGCGGTCGCGACCACCTCGATGTCAGGTTCGAGCCCGAGCAGCGCGACGAGCGCGCCACGGATCAGGTGCTCGTCGTCGGCGACGAGAAGACGGATGCCGCGCTTCCCCGCATCCGCGGCCGTCATGCGAGCACCGCCGCGGGCGCGGGAACGGACACGCGAATCGCGAACCGGTCGGCCGCGGCATCGGTCTCGAGCGTGCCTCCGACCGCGGCAAGGCGCTCGCGAAGCCCGACCAGCCCCGACCCGGCGGCCGCCGCGGCGGCGTCCGCGTGGGTGCCGTCGTTCGTGATCTCGAGCACCCAGCCATCGCCGTTCGCGCCCAGCCGGATCGACACGATGCGGGCCTCGCTGTGACGCAGGATATTCGTGGTCGCCTCTCGCACGACCGACGCGAGCGCTCCACGCACGGTGGCATCCGACGGCAGCTCGCCGACCTCCAGCGCGCAGCGCGCTCCGGCGGCGCTCAGCACCTCGCGCGCGTTCTGGAGCTCATCGTCGAGCGCGACCTGCCGATAGCCCGCCACCAGCGACCTGGTCTCTTGGAGCGCCTGCGTGGCGATGAGCCGCACCTCGTGGATGTTGTCGCGCGCACCACCCGGGTCGGCCGGCAGCAGCCGCTCGGCGAGTTCCGCCTTCAACGAGATGACCTGCAGGTGGTGGCCCTGGATGTCGTGCAGATCCGACGCGAACCGCAGTCGCTCCTCGGCGACCGCGAGCTGCGCCGCCGCGCGGCGGTGCCTGTCGAGCTCCACAACGATCTCCCACCACCAGAGGCTCGTCAGAAGCATGATCGGCAGGACGACGGAGTAGAGGCCGATCGCCCAGGCTCCGCTCGACGTCGCGAACGGCCACGGCGTGCCGGTGAGCGTCGTCGCGAGCACCGCATGTCCGAGGAACATCACCGCCGCGACGCCGAGGGTCGGGTAGCGCCACGCCCGAGAAAGCAGGCACGCGAGCAGGCAGCAGGCCGCCCACAGCGCCGTGCCTGCCAGGAAGGCTGCTCCGGCGGAGAACAGCCCGAGGACCCAGACCGCGACGGCCGGGGCGAACAGCGCGGCGGTCCAGATGCCGGCCGGCATCCCACCGCCTCTGCCGACCCGGAGGAACCAGCAGTAGCGGATCTGCGTCGCGCCCGCGACGAGCTGCAGCCCGATGATGGTCGCGATCAGAGCGTCCGGCGACGCCGCGAACAGCTCGAGCATGAGCAGCGCGACGAACGCCGCATAGAACCCGATGAAGAACACGATGGAAGCCAGCGTGTACAGCCACGTGGTCCGCACGCTGCGGGAGTGCTCGGAGGGCATGGTGTCGAGGCTAGACCAGTGACATCTGTCATCGCCTCGACGTGTGCAATCGCGCATCGGAAGGTGATCGCGCGACACTGCCGTGATTCTGGGGCCTGCCGAAGGATGGAGGTGCTGCTCGATACCGAGCCCGAATCTCCCCCGAAAGGATCCGCAGATGATCGACGCCCTGCAGGACTTCGCCGCCTCGTTCCCCGACGTCATCCAATGGCTGGGCGTGATGGTCGTCGCTGCGATCCCGTTCGTCGAGTCATACTTCGGCGCGGTGATCGGCGTTCTCATCGGCCTCCCGCCCGCCGTCGCGATCGGTGCCGCAGTACTGGGCAACATCATCTCGATGCTCGCCTTCGTGCTGTCCGCGCACGGGGTGCGATCGAAGGTCGTCGCGGGCCGCGCCGCGGCATCCGATGGCTCGATGCCCGACCCCGAGGAGACCTCGCCCCGGCGCGTGAAGCTGCGCCGCGCCTTCGACCGGTACGGTGTCGCCGGCGTGAGCCTGCTCGGGCAGACGATCCTGCCGAGCCAGATCACCTCTGCCGCCATGGTCTCGTTCGGCGCCAACCGCAACCTGGTGATCCTGTGGCAGATCATCTCGATCACCGTGTGGGGAGTCGCGTTCGGCGTCCTCGCGACGCTCGGGGTCAGCCTCGTTCGGTGATCTGGGAGCGGGCCCCTCGGCTCGCGCGATCGAAGGCGCCACTCGCTGCCGATACCTTCGGGCGCGTGGGGCGGTCTAGACCGCGCGAGCGCACGAACGGATGCCGCGGCGAAATCAGGCGGGGACGATCGGGCGGTTCTCGTAGAAGGTCTGCAGCACGACGGTCGTGCGCGTGCTGACGGATGCCGCGAGCCGGATGTCGCGGATCAGGTGCTCCAGCGCACGCGGCGTCGCGACCCGCACGAAGAGGATGTAGCTCGCGTCGCCGGCGATCGAGTGGCACGCCTCGATCGCGGTGAGGTGCTCCAGCAGCTCGGGAGCGTTGTCCGGCTGGGCGGGATCGAGCGGCGTGATCTCGATGAAGGCCGACAGCGGCTTGCCGACCGCCTCGGCGTTCAGGATCGGCCGGTAGCCCTCGATCACGCCGCGCGCCTCGAGCCGGCGGAGCCGCGACTGGACAGCCGAGACCGACAGCCCGACCTTCTCCGACAGCTGAGCGAGCGTGGCGCGCGCATCGCTCGAGATCTCCTCGATGATCCGCTGGTCGACAGCATCTTCCATGCATGGAAGAATATCGGTTGAATCCTGCGCCTGCCGGAATTCTTCCTGTCGAAACAATCCTTGAGGATCGGAGGTTTCCGTGACCACTGCCCAGCACACCAGGGCCATCGTCGGCGAACCCGAGGTCGTCGAGGACGCCCCCTTCGCGGGTGGTGCCGACCCCTCGACAAGCCCGCGGACCGAGGCTGAGCCCGTCGAGGCGTCGGCGTCGTGGCTGTCGCTCAAGGCCGCCGCGACGGCGCTCCAGTCGCTGCAGGCCCAGGACGGCTCCATCCCCCCTTCGACAAGCTCAGGGACCGGCGCAAGCTCAGGGGCCGGGGATCCCCACACGCGCGCGCGCGAGCACGTCTCCGCGATCACGACGGCGATCGAGGAGCTGCGACCGCGCTTCCCCCACGACGATGCGTACCTCGCGGCATCCGTCCGTGATTTCGAGAGGTGGGATGCCGAAGGATTCGGCGTGCCCGACTTCCTCGACTCGCTCGTGGCGTTCCAACCGCAGCAGCACCGGGTGGACGGCATCCGTCATCTCGTCGTCTTCCCGATGTACACGCAGAACGGGTCGTCGAACCGCTTCGTCGAGGCGGTGCTCGTCGAGGTCATCTGGCCGGACTTCATCGCACAGCTCGAGGCGGGCGATTACGGCAACAAGCTGTTCGTCTCGCTGCGGTTCGTGGACTTCACACCCGGCTACGACACGAACTCGGCGGTGCTCTTCCCCGAGACGGTCGCGATGCGCGAGATCCCGCCGTTCACGTGGGGAGCGATCTTCCAGGACCGCGAGGCCGCGCGCTACCGACGGGTGACCCGCGCGGCGGCCGAGATCACGAAGCTCGACCTTCCCGCCGACGCCGCGCGCATGCTCGACGACCAGCAGCTCACCGAGAAGACGTTCGTGATGTGGGACATCATCCACGACCGCACCCACATGCGCGGAGACCTGCCGTTCGACCCGTTCATGATCAAGCAGCGGATGCCGTACTTCCTCTATTCGCTCGAGGAGCTGCGGTGCGATCTGACGGCGTTCCGCGAGTGCGTCGCGATCCAGCAGCGGCTGACGGCCCTTCGACAAGCTCAGGGCCCGGAAGGGCTGACACCCGCCGAGACGGAGATGCTCGATCACGCCGTCCTCGTGCAGTACGCCGTGATCTTCGACCGGATCTTCCGGTTCGCGATCACCGGATCGCGCACGCGCAACTACGACGGCCTCGGCGGCCAGCTGCTGTTCGCGTGGCTGCACCAGCGCGGAGTCCTGCACTGGACCGACACGTCGCTCGCGTTCGACTGGGACGACGTGCCGGCGGCGGTCGTCGCCCTCGGCGACACGATCGACGAGGTGTACTGGCGCTCGATCGACCGGCCCAAGACGGCGCACTGGCTCGCGGCGTACGAGCTCGTCCGGGAGACGCTCACGCCGAACCCGGCATCCGCCTGGGCCCGCGGGCTGCCGGACGAGGTTCTCGCCGGCCCGCCGAAGGGCTACACGGATGCCGTGATGGACGACGAGTTCCCCCTCTCGATGTTCTACGAGGCGCTCGAGAAGAAGATGCGACCGGTGATCGAGTCGACCGCGGGGATCACCGGGGCCGATGCCTGACGACGTTTCGTCACGCGGCTCCGCCCCTCGCTCAACGACCGGGGTGGGGCCGGTCGCCGGGCGCGACGAAGCGCCCACTCCGGTCGCTGGGCGCCTGATCATCATCGCCGGCGCGACGAGCGCCTCCGGACTCGCGGCGGCCCGCGCTCTGACTGGGGAGGGGGCGCGGGTCGTCGCGGTCGGCCGCGATGCCGACAAGCTCGAGGCGCTCGCCACGACCCTTCGACGAGCTCAGGGACCGGAAGCGCGAGCAATCGCCACCGAGGTCTGCGATCTCACCGACGAAGCGGCGGTGACCGCCCTCGCTGAGCGCGTCCACGGCGAGCACGGTTCCGTCGACGGCATCCTGCATCTCGTCGGAGGCTGGCGCGGCGGCGGCGGCCTCGCCGGGCAGACCGACGACGACTACCGGTTCCTGGAGCGCTCGTTCACCGCGCTGCGCCACCTCACGCGGGCATTCGACGCCGACCTGCGTGCCTCCGAGGCCGGCCGCCTCGCGATCGTGTCGTCGACCGCGGTCGCACGTCCGCTCGCGGGCGGCGCGAACTACGCGGCGGTCAAGGCGGCGAGCGAAGCCTGGGCGCGCGCGGTCGCGCAGGGCTTCGCGAAGGACGCCAGAGATTCCGGGATGCCGCTGCGCGCGGCATCCGTCATCTTTCGCGTGAAGAGCCTCGCGGGCCTCGAGCAGACCCTCGCCGACGCGTTCACGAGGCTCTGGGATGCGGGCGCCGACGACCTCAATGACACCGTCGTGACGCTGGACGCCGAGGTGTGAGCCGACCCGCCGCACTCAGAGCTCGGTGAGCGGCACCGACAGGTGCAGCCCCGTCAGCTGGATCGATTCGTCGTATCCGCCTAGCACGATGAGCCGGCCGTCGCTGACCCCGATCGTCGAGAACGAAGCGACGACATCGCCTGCGGCATCCACGTGGTCGCTGGCACCGCCGACGACGTCGAGTATCTCGATGCCCGGGCCGCCGCCCGAGACGGCCACCCGCCCGTCCGGGAGCACCACCGCACCCATCTTGTAGCGTCCCTCCAGGAGATCGGGACCAGGATGGAACCGCCCGGTGGCCGGATCGAACACCTCCGAGGTCGCAAGCAGCTCCAGGTCGTCCGGGGTGCCGCCGACGACGAGCACCTCGCCGGACGACAGCAGGACTGTCGCATGCTTGAATCGCGGCTGGCCGAGGGTGCCCACCGGCGTAAGTGCGCCACCCGGGCAGACCGTGAGCGCTGTGTCGCTGGCCGTCGATGAGTCGAGCTGTCCGCCGGCCAGGAGCACGCAGCCGTCGGCCAGGGCAACGGCGCCGGGGGCGAGCACCGCCTCGGGCAGCGTCGGTCCCGCGGTGAACTCACCGCTCTGCGGATCGAAGATTTCTGTGGTGGCCGTGTACTGCCGCGGACCCACCCAGCCTCCGGCCACCAGCACCCGCCCGTCGCCGAGCAGGGCCGCGGAGTGACCACCGCGGCCGACGCCGAGGTCGCCGACCTGCGTCCAGCGACCGGTGTCGGGGTCGAAGATCTCGGCGCTCGTGAGGGGACCCGTTCCCTCCGCGGCGAACCCGCCGGTCACGAGCACGCGACCATCGCTCAACAGCGTCGCGGTGTGCGCGTCCCGAGCGTCGTTCAGGTCCGCGGTGGGCTCGGCCGCATCGCCGCGCACGAGAAAGGAGCTCGTCGTCGCGGTGGCGCACCCGTCCACGACGCAGCCGCCCGCGACGAGGAGCGCGCCCGTATCGAGCGGGGTCATCGAGTGCGCAGCCCGCGCGGCAAGTGACTCGGGCTCGGACTCGGACTCGGACTCGGACTCGGACGACGACCCATCGACCGCCGGGGTGTCCGCAGCGCACGCGACGACCCCCGCAGTCAGAAGCAGGATCGCCGCGGCCGCCAGAGCCCGTGCGCGCATGCCTACAGGCTATGCGTTCACCGACTCTGGGATGCTGACGCGGGCGACGTGAACGACCTGGTCGCCGACCTGCACGGCCCATGACTCCTCAGTGCATGTACAGGCCGCCGTCGACGTTCAGGGTCTGGCCGGTCACGAAGCCGGCGTCCTCGCTGATGAGGTAGGCGACGGCGGCCGCGATGTCGTGCGGCGTGCCGATCCGGGGCAGCACCCCGTCTGCGGCCATCGCGGCCTTGCGCTCGTCGGTGAGGGTGCCGCCCATGATGTCGGTGTCGATGGGTCCGGGAGAGATGACGTTGGCCGTGATCCCGAGCGGCCCGAGCTCACGCGCGATCGATCGCATCAGGCCGATCACGCCGGCTTTGGATGCCGAGTAGGGCGTCTTCGAGTACGTGCCGCCGCCGCGCTGCGCCGACACCGACGAGATGCCCACGATGCGTCCGACGCCGTTGGCGGCGAGCGTCCGCGCCACACGCTGCGTGATCCAGTGCACGCCATCGAGGTTGATCGACTCGACGCGGCGCCACTCCTCGGGAGTGACCTCGAGGTAGGGCACGGGCGACGCGACACCCGCGAAGCTCACGACCGCCACCAGCTGCGGCAGCGCCGCCTCGAGGGCGTCGACGGCGGCGACCGCCTGCTCACGGTCGGCCACGTTCGCGCCGGCGCCGGCGGCGCGGACGCCGTGCTGCTCGGCGACCTCCTGCGCTGCACGAACGGCCGCGTCGGCATCGACGTCGATGATGCCGATGCTCCAGCCGCGCGCGGCGAGGTGGTGGGCGGTCGCGCGGCCGATGCCGCGCGGGCTGGCGGCGCCGGTGAGGATGACGGTGCGCTCGGCGGGGAACGGTGTGCTCATCGACGGGCCCTTCAGCTGCCGGCGGGGTGGATGGGCGCGGGCCCGAGTTCATCCACGAGCTTCTTCATCGCGACGTACGCCCGGTTGCGGTACGCGACGAGCTCGGGCGTGCGGGCGGCGGGCACGTCGAGGAACCCGGCCCCCGTCTTCGTGCCGAACTTGCCGGCCGAGACGAGGTCGTCGAGGATCTTCGGCGTCGCGAAGCGCTCGGGGAACTCGGTCTGCAGCGACGCGTAGCCGAAGGCGTAGACGTCGAGCCCGGCCATGTCGGCGATCGCGAACGGCCCGAAGAACGGCAGCCGGAACCCGAAGGTGGTGCGCACGATCGCGTCGATGTCCTCGGGCGTCGCGACACCCTCCTCGACGAGCTGGGTTGCCTCGTGGAACAACGCGTACTGCAGCCGGTTCAGGACGAACCCGGTGGCGTCCTTGACCCGCGCGGTCTCCTTGCCGGTCGCCGCGACGATGCCCTCGACGAGGGCGACGACCGCGGCATCCGTCCCCGCGTGCGGGATGAGCTCGACGCCCGGGATGAACGGCGCGGGGTTGGAGAAGTGCACGCCCAGGAAGCGCTCCGGGTTCGACACCACCTCGGCGAGCCGGCCGATGCGGATCGTGGAGGTGTTGCTGCCGATGACCGCGTGGGGGGCGGCGGCATCCGAGATGCGCGTCAGCGTGGCGTGCTTGATCTCGATCTTCTCGGGAACGGCTTCCTCGATGAAGGATGCCGCGGCGACCGCGTCCTCGATCGTCGTGGCCGTGATGCGCTCGGCGATGACCGCGGGGGCGTCCTCGGGGAAGAGCCCGTCGGCGGCGAACTGCGCGGCCTCGGCGATGAGCCGCTCGCGGTTGCCGCGCGCCACCTCCAGGTCGACGTCGGCGATGCGCACGTCGGCGCCCGACAGCGCGAGCACTTGGGCGATGCCGCCGCCCATGTAGCCGCTGCCGACCACCGCGTACAGGGGTCGGTCGTCGTTCTCGGTCATGTTCATCCTTCGTCGGTTCGGATGCCGCGCCTCAGGCGGGCTGGGGGAGCAGGGTCTGCAGGTAGCGGCGGTTCGTCGCGCACACGCCCAGGCTGTCGCCGCCGTACTGCTCCATGAGGAACGGGCCGCGGAAGCCCAGCTCGACGGCGCGCGCGACCATCGCCCGGTAGTCGATGAGCCCGAGCTCGAGGCTCGTCGGGGTCGAGGTGTGCCAGCTCCCGTCGCCGGCCTCGTCGCGCGCGTAGTTCTTGACGTGCCAGTAGTTGGCGTAGGGCAGCGTCTTCTCGTGCATCTCGCGCCAGTCCTCGATGGGTCGGTGCAGGCGCACGAGGTTGCCGATGTCGGGGTTCAGGCCGACGCCTTCGAGCCCGATCTCCTCGATGAGCCGCACCGCGCTGTCGGCGGTGCCGAGGTAGGTGTCCTCGTACATCTCGAGCGACATGGGAAGACCGACGGATGCCGCATGCTCGCCGAGTTCGCGCAGACGCGAGACGGCGAGCGCGCGCGTCTCGTCGTCGTCGGGGTCGACGGGGCCGGGCGCGGTCCAGAACCACAGCGCGCGCCGCTGAGCCTCGGTGAACGGCTGGTGCAGCCCCGTCGAGAACACCTGGAGGCCGAGCTCGGCGGCCGCGTCGATCGTGCGGTGCGCGTACGCGAGGTTCGCCTCGCCCTTGCCGGGCTGGATCACGCTCTGGCGCTGCACGTGCACCGAGATCGGAGTCACGCCGTGACTGCGCGCGATCGAGAGCAGCTCGTCACGCCGCGAGGCGGTCAGGTCCGCGGGGCGGATGTGGCTGTCGGCGAGCTCGATCGCGGTGAAGCCGAGCCGGGCGACCTGCCCGAACACGGCGTCCCATCTCTCGGCGGGAGCGTCGTGGAGGGCCGTGCCGTCCGCCGCGACGGCGGCGAACCCGTGCATGCACACCGCGATGGGCCAGGTCTCGCTGTCGAGCGATGCGGGTAGCGGCTGTGCCATGACGACTCCAGAGGTGGGGGAAGGGTGACGCCGTGGTCTCACGGGCGCGTTTCAAGCGTTCAGGCGCTGCGGGCGATGTCGAGCGACCTCGCCCTCACGCCTTCGATGTGGTCCCGCATGGCTCGCTCGGGACCATCGGGATCACTGCCGGCGAAGGCCTCGACGATGGCGGCATGCTCGGCGACGGCCTCGTCGACGTCGATGTCTCCGTGCAGCACGGACTGGCGCATGCGGTGCAGCTGACCGCCGAGCGACTCCGACATCTCGTGGATGTAGTGGTTGCCGCAGTGCCGGAACACGACGCGGTGGAAGGCGGCATCCTTCGCGAAGTAGTCCGTCGTCAGCGACACGTCAGGGTCTCCGGCGCCGATCGTCTCCGAGACGCGCTCACCCGCGCGCCGGTGGTCCGCGAGCGCCGCGCGCAGCTCCGCGAGGAAGTCCGGGTCCGCAGGCGTCGCGAGACGCGCCGCCGTGGTCTCGAGCATGAGACGTGCGTCGAACAGGTCGGCCAGTTGCGAGGCGTCCAGCGGCGGCGCCATGCGGTAGCCCTTGAGCGCCTCGCGGGTCACGAGCCCCGTGCGCTCTAGGTGCACCATGGCCTCGCGCACCGGGGTCGGAGAGACCTGGAGCCGACGCGCGATCGTGTCGATGGACAGCCGCACGCCGGGGGGAACCTCCCCGCTCAGCAGGAGCTGGAGGATGCTGTCGTAGACGTGGTCACGCAGCCCTCGGCGCGGGGTCGCGGGGTTGAGCCCGTCCAGGACGTCGGCCGGTCCGGCATCCGTCGTCATCCTGCCTCCTCCCCTGCGTCCCTGTCCGGTCCGTCGGGCCCTCTCAGACGCCCTCGTACGCGCAGATCTCGCGCACCTTGTCGGCCGATGCGCTCGACGGGTCGAACGTGTAGGTGAGCCACTCCTTCGCCAGGCGGCGCGCGAGCTCGATGCCGACGACCCGCTGGCCCATGCAGAGCACCTGCGCGTCGTTCGAGAGGATCGAGCGCTCGACGCTGAACGAGTCGTGGGCGGTGACGGCACGGATGCCGGGAACCTTGTTCGCCGCGATCGCGACGCCCAGGCCCGTGCCGCAGATGAGGATGGCGCGGTCGGCGTCACCGGCGGCGACCCGCTCGGCCGCCGTGGTCGCGATCTTCGGGTAGTTGGTGTGCCCGTCCGCGTCGACGCCGACGTCGGTCACGCTCTCCACGAGCGGGTCGGCGAGCAGGTCCGCCTTGAGTCGCTCCTTGTACTCGAAGCCCGCGTCGTCCGAGCCGATCACCAGTCGCAGTGCCATATCAGTGGTCCCCCTTCAGGATGTCCAGAACCGTGTGCGTCACGAACGCGAACGAGACCGCGCCCGGGTCGGGTGTGCCGATGCTCTTGTCGCCGTGCGCGCGAGCGCGACCGAGTCGCGCCGTCATTGCGGCGGTCTCCGCCGCAGCGGCCGTCGACACGTCGGCCGCATGCGACCAGGCCGGCACGAGCGCATCGCCGGCAGCGAGGCGCTCGGCGAGGTCGTCGGCGAACGGCACGATCGCATCGATCATCGTCTTGTCGCCCGGTCGCGCCTTGCCGAACGCCATGACCGCGTCCTTCATGCCCGTCACGCCCTCGCTGATCGTCTCCGCGGTCACGTCGGCATCGTCGCCCAGCACGTTCCCGAGCGCGACGAGCATCTCGCCCCAGATCGCGCCGGACGTGCCGCCTCCCTTGTCCGCCCACGCGTCGCCGGCGCGGTGCAGCACGGTACGAGAGCCGGCGCCTGCCAACGCCGCGCGCTCGGCGGCGACGGCAGCGGCGCGGCTGCCTCGCTGCATCCCGATGCCGTGGTCTCCGTCGCCCGCGATGCGGTCGAGCCGGCCGAGCTCGTCGGCCTGCTCGTCGAGCATCCCGGCGATCGCCGAGAGCGCGCGGGCGATCGTTCGCGCGGCCTCCTGCGACGCGGCGCTGGCCGGACCGATCTCGACAGGCTCGTCGGCGGCTGACACCTGCTCGTCGGTGACGGCGACGCGCCCCGCCACCGCCCCGCGACGGAATGCCGGCGTGTCGCACGGCGCGAGCCACAGCCGCTCGAGCTCGTCGTCGAGCCACAGCAGCGTGAGCGATACCCCCGCCATGTCGAAGCTCGTGCAGAACTCGCCGACCTCGGGCGAGACGACGGTCGCGCCGGCCTCGGTCAGCAGGCGATCGACCGCGCCGTAGACGACGAACAGCTCCTCGTACTTGACGCTGCCCAGTCCGTTGAGGATCGGGACGACACGCGCGCCGGGGAGCGACACCCCGTCGGGCAGCTCGTCGAGCAGCGAGCTCACGAACAGCTCCGCGAGTCCCGCAGCGGTCGGGATGTCGACCTCGTCGATGCCGGGTTCGCCGTGGATGCCGAGCCCGACCGCCATCCGTCCCTCGGGCACCGTGAACAGCGGCTCGCCGGCGCCGGGCAGCGTGCACCCGCCGAAGGCGACGCCGAGCGAGCGCGTCCGGTCGTTCGCGGTGCGCGCGACCCGCTCCACGTCGTCGAGCCCCGCGCCCGCCTCGGCGGCGGCCCCGGCGATCTTGAAGACGACGAGGTCGCCCGCGATGCCGCGGCGCTTCTCGTGCTCGTCCGGCGGCGCGCTGGAGATGTCATCGGTCACGAGCACCGTGCGGCAGTCGACGTCCGCGCCGCGCAGGCGCTCCTGCGCCTGCGCGAAGTGCAGCACGTCGCCGGCGTAGTTGCCGAAGGTCAGCAGCACGCCACGGCCCTCATGCGCCGCGGTGGCGACGGCGTGCACCTGGTGCGCCGACGGCGACGCGAAGAGGTTGCCCATCGCGGCCCCGTGCGCGAGCCCGGGTCCGACCAGTCCGGCGAACGCGGGATAGTGGCCGCTGCCGCCCCCGATGACGACGGCGACCGTGGGCTCGGGTCCGCGGGTCGATCGGACGACGCCGCCCGTCACCGGACGCACCCAGCGGGCGGAGGCCGCGGCGAACCCCGTCACCGATTCAGCGACGAAGTCGTCGGGGTCGTTGAACAGCCGCGTCATCGCGTTCTCCTCGGTCCGGGAAAGCTTCGACGCTATCCTATAGGAAATTGGATTGCCGAGACGACTCCTGCCGGCGCGGCACCGGCCGTCGACCCACTGATGGGAGAATGGCTCGGTGACCACGCTCCACGACAGCGCCCTGCGCGGCTTCGCCTCCGACAACTACTCCGGCATCCACCCCGAGGTGCTCGCGGCGATCGCCGCGGCGAACGACGGGCACCAGGTCGCCTACGGCGAGGACGTCTACACGGCGCGCCTGCAGGAGGTCTTCGCCGGCCACTTCGGCGAGGGCGTGCAGGCGTTCCCGGTCTTCAATGGAACCGGTGCGAACGTCGTCGGCCTGCAGTCCATGCTCCCCCGCTGGGGCGCCGTGATCGCGGCATCCACCGCCCATATCAATGTCGACGAGGGCGGGGCGCCCGAGCGCGTGGCGGGGATCAAGATCCTGAACGTCACCACCGAGGACGGCAAGCTCACCACCGAGCTCATCGACCGCGAGGCCTGGGGGTGGGGCGACGAGCACCGGGCGCAGCCGCTGGTGGTCTCGATCACCCAGTCGACCGAGCTCGGCACCGTCTACACCGCCGAGGAAGTCCGCGCGATCGCGGACCACGTCCACGAACGGGGCATGCGCCTGCACATGGACGGCGCGCGCCTGTCCAACGCCGCCGCGTCGCTCGGGCTCGCGCTCCGCGCCTTCACGCGCGACGCCGGCGTCGATGTGCTGAGCTTCGGCGGCACCAAGAACGGGGCGATGCTCGGCGAGGCGATCGTGGTGTTCGATCCCACGGCATCCGATGGTCTGCTGTTCCTTCGCAAGCTCAACATGCAGCTGTCGTCGAAGATGCGGTTCGTCTCGGCTCAGCTCATCGCGCTCCTGGAGGGCGACCTGTGGCTGCGCAGCGCCTCGCACGCGAATGCGATGGCGCAGCGCCTGCGCACCGGCGTCGAGGCGGGTCTCGCCGACGGCTCGATCCGCGGCGTCGGCTTCACGCAGCTCACGCAGTCCAACGGCGTCTTTGCGACCGTCCCCGACGGCGTCGCGGATCGGCTGCGGGAGTCGTTCCGGTTCTACGACTGGGATGCCGCTCGCAACGAGGTCCGCTGGATGTGCTCCTTCGACACCACCGAGGCCGACATCGACGCGTTCCTCGCCGCGATCGCCCGGGAAACAGCCGGCTGAACCGGGGGGCTCGTCCGCCCGCTGGGGGATGATCCGTGCCGCCCTGCCCGCGGGTCAGTCGTGCGCGGCATCCTCGACCTGCTCGCCGGTTTCGAGCTGCTCGTGCTCGCCGTGCGCGGCGTCGACGTCCTCGGCACTCAGCGCGTGCTCGACGGGCGCCTCATCCGCGAGCATCTCCTCCGCGGCGTCCGCGGCCTCCACGCCGACCTCCAGCGAGGACTGGGGGCGGATCAGCTCCTTCACCTCCGACATGAAGCTCGTCAGCTGGTGCTGCTGCCAGCGCAGCTGACGGGTGCGGTCCTCCGCATCACGGAGCACCGACTGGGAGTGCGTCGTCACGAGGTCCATGATCCGCTGCGCCTTGACGCGCGACTGGTCGAGCAGCTCGCCGGCCCGCAGCTTCGCGTCGGCCTCGATCTGCTGCGCCTGCGCGCGCATCAGCCGCTCGAAGTCGTCGGCCTTCGCGGACACGCGCTGAGCGTGGTCGAGCGACGCGGCGACCTGGTCGTTGGCATCCTGGGTGACCCGCTCGGCGTGCGCGACGGCCTGGTTGTGCAGCACGAGGAACTCCTGCTGCGCGTCGTCCTGGCGGCGGGTGAGCGACTCCTCGAACTCGAGCGCGCGCACCCGCAGCTCACGCACAGCCTCTTCGGCCTCGCTGCGCGCCAGCGTCGTCTCGCGGGCGACCATCGAGCGCAGCGCGGCGGCGCCCTTCTCCGACTCGGAGCGGATGGCTGCCGCTTCGCGTTCCGCCTGGGACACCTTCTCCGCCGCGTGGGCGGCCTCGCGCTCTATGCGGGCCTCGTGAGCGGTCAGCTCGGTCTCGAGCCGCAGTCGCACCTGCTGGGCGTCGTGCTGAGCGCGCGCGGTGATCGCCTCCGCCTCCGCCTCGGCATCCTTGCGACGGTTCTCGATCTCTTCGCGTGCGGCTTCGAGAAGACGGTCGCCCTGCACCGAGGCGTTGCGCAGCAGCGCACTGGCCTGCTCCTCGGCGACGCGGAGCACCTCGTCGAACTGGTGGCGATTCGGGGACTCGGACTCGTGCGCTGCGCCGACGAGCTCCTCGGTGAGCGCCTGCACCCGGTGCTCGGCGTTGGCGGCCCGGGCGGTGACGGCTGCGAGCTCCGCCTCGAGGCGCTCCATCGCATCGCTGTCGCGTGCGCTTGCCGCCTCGACGGCCGCCTCCAGACGCTCGGCGGCTTCGCGGCGCTGCCCCTGCGCGGCGACAAGCTCTCGTTCGAGGCGCTCGACGTCCTCGCGGCTCTCGGCGATCGCCGCGCGAGCGCGGCGCTTGAGCTGCGTGACCTGCTCGGTCGCGGAGCGCACCCGGGCGTTGAGGGTGAACACCGCCGCGTCGACCTCGTCCTTGTCGTAGCCGCGGAAGGCGGTCGCGAACGCCGTCTCGGTCGTCGCCTCGCTGATCAGCTTGTCGAAGGGTGCGGTCTCATCGGCGGTCTGCCGGGACGGCGCGTCGTGGTCGAGCATGGTGTTCGCTCCTCGGGTTGCTGGATCGTGTGCTGGGTCGCGAGCACGTCGGAGGAACGAGACGACGCGGACCCGCTCTCTCACGCCGGGTCGGGAGATCCGGCGAGGGAAGGCGTGAAGGGTGATGCGTCGCCCTCGACGACACCAGGGGGGATGTGCGGCGCAACGGGATTGCGCTTCGGGCAGGAGAAGATTACCCCGCGCACCTGTGTGCGGGGAACCCGAACGCTCAGGTTCGCCGTCAGCCGCCCGAGAGCCATCCACGGTAGGCGTCGAACGCGTACGGCCGGCCGAGGAACGACTCCACGAGGTCCTTCGCGTCGCGGCGGCCACCCGGCTCGAGGATCTCGCGACGATACCGCAGCGCCGTCGCGGGATCCATCAGCCCGGCGTCGAACGCGGACAGCAGGTCGCGCGCGATCACGAGGCTCCACTGATACGTGTAGTAGCACGCGCCGTAGCCGGTGAGGTGCCCGAATCCGGCGTACGGATGCAGACCCGGCAGCGGCTGCACCGGCGACGTGGTCGCGTACCACTGCTCGGTCGCCGCCTGGAGGTCGGCGGGACGGTCGACGTGCAGGTGATAGGACACGTTCGCGTGGCCGAGCTGCCGGCGCACCTCCAGCGCGCGGCCGAACGCGTCGGCGGTGCGCATCTTCGCCACGAGCTCCGCGGGGATCGGGTCGCCCTCGGCGTTCGCGGTGAAGGAGGCGAGGACCTCGGCATCCCACGCCCATTCCTCGAGCAGCTGACTGGGTGCCTCGACGAAGTCCCACTCGGTCGCGACGCCGGTGAACCGCGCCCAGCGCTGGGCGCCGCCGAGGATGTCGTGCACGAGGTGCCCGAACTCGTGGAAGAACGTCACCACCTCGTCGTGCTCGAGGAGCCCGCGCGAGAAGTTGCACAGCAGCACCGCCTCGGGCAGCACCCGCCCGTCGATGCCGGGCGCGATTCCGAAGCACGCCGCGTGGTTGAACTTTCCGTCGCGCGGGTGCAGGTCGAGATGGATGCGGCCGATCCGCGCTCCGTCGCGGAGCACGTCGTAGGACTGGACGTCCTCGTGCCAGGTCGCCACGTCGAGGGGCACATACTCCAGCGCGAGCAGGCGTCCGGTGACGTCGAGGATCCCGGGCAGCACCCGATCGAACGGGAAGTACGAGCGCACCAGCTGGGCGTCGACGTCATAGTCGTCGCGCTTGAGGGCACCGAGGAGGTACCAGAAGTCGGCGATCGTCACCTCGCCGGCGCCGGGGACCTCGCTTTCGAGCCGCGCGCGGAGGAGCTCGTACTCCGCCGCGGCGGCGGGGGCGGATGCCGCATCCAGCCGCGCGAGGAAGGCGGGGATCTCGGCACCGGCGCCGATCATGCGGGTCTCGGTCTCGTAATCCGCCCAGTCGGTGAAGCCGAGCAGGTGCGCGCGCTCGGCTCGCACGGCCAGCAGCTCCGACAGGACCTCCTCGTTCTCGGGCCACGCCAGGTCGTTGTACACGCTGATCAGGCCGATGCGGGTGTCGCGGTCGGTGGCGTATTCCCGCACCGGCATGAGGTCGGTGTACTCGGTGGTGAGGACGACGAGGCCGTCGTCGCCGGCCGGGTGCGCATCGATGAAGTCCTGCGGCAGACCGGCGAGCGCCTCGGGCGCGACGCGGAGCTCGCGTCGCCCCTCGCGCACGTTCCGCGAGAACGTCAGCGACAGCTCGGTGTCGCGCTCGGTCAGCTCCCGCACACGCGCGCGGGACGTGTCGTCGAGGTCGACACCGCCGCGCCGGAAGTCGCGCAGCAGAAAGTCGAGCAGCCGGGTGGCGTCCTCGTCGAGGCCGTCGGCGGGGGCCTCCGCGAACACGGCCCAGAGGTCCCGGTCGAGCAGCCGCGCATTGCTGAGCGCCTCCCCCGCCTGCACCTGCGCCTCGGCGGCCTCGCGCACGCCGGCGTCGGGATGCGCCTCGCTCACGACGTACGCCTCGCTCAACGCCGCCCGCAGCGCGATATCGGCGTCGTTCCACAGCTCGAGCCGCTCGAGGGCGGTGAGCTCGGGACTGTCCTTGAGGAGGGAGTCCAGCTCCGCCACGCGCGCGTAGCGCGCCGCGGGCCGGTCTGCGGCGAAGGCCGCCCAGCCGGCGGCGTCTGTCGGGAAGGCGAGGGGCAGCAGGGCGTCAGCGGTCACCCGACGAGCCTACGCGGGGCGCCGCGAAGCGGCATCCGTCGCCCGGATACCCCGCTAACGAAGCGCGCCGACGCTTGCGAGCCCGAGGCGCACGAGCGTGCCGCGGCCGCCCTCCATCTCTGCGGAAAGGGCGTCGGATGCCGCTTCCTGCGGCGCCATCCACGTCACCTCGAGGGCGTCCTGGCGCGGCTCGCACGTGCCGGTGACGGGCACCACGAACGCGAGGGACACCGCGTGCTGCCGGTCGTCGTGGAACGCGCTGAGCCCCGGAATGGGGAAGTACTCGGCCACCGTGAACGGAACCGGCTGCGGGGGCAGCAGCGGGAACGCCATGGGCCCGAGGTCGTTCTCGACGTGGCGGAACAGCGCATCGCGCACGGTCTCGCCGTAGCGGACCCGCCCGCTCACGAGCGTGCGCGTCATCTCACCGAGTGGCGTCGCCCGCAGCAGGATCCCGACCTCGGTGACCGCACCCACTCCGTCGGTGCGCACCGGCAGCGCCTCGACGTACAGCATCGGCAGCCGGCGCCGCGCCTCGGCGAGCTCGACATCGGTCAGCCAGCCCGGGTTCGTGGTGCTCCCGGGCGAGGGCGAGCCGAACGACCCGTCGCCGACCGGATGACCCGACCGGCTGAAAGAGGCGCCGACGCCGCCGAGCGGGTCGCGCGGCGTGCCATCGTCGTCGCGCTCGTTCGGATCGGGGTCGGGGGTGCGGACCGGCATGTCTCCTGTATACCGCGCCGACCGCGGCGGCACACCACCGGACGGGACGCTCCCCCGGTCAGCTCATCACCGGGTGCGGCACCGAGTCGATGAGCAGCCGCGTGTACGGGTGCTGCGGATCGTCCAGCATCGGGCCGGTCTCGCCGCGTTCGACGATCTCTCCCCGGCGCATCACCACGGTGTGATCGCACACGCGCCGCACCACCGCGAGGTCGTGGCTGATCATCAGCACCGTGAGGCCCCGCTCGCCGCGGATCCGGGCGACGACCTCGAGCACCTGCGCCTGCACCGAGACGTCCAGCGCGCTCGTGGCCTCGTCGAGCACCAGCACGTCCGGCTCGATCGCGAGAGCCCTCGCGATCGCGACCCGCTGGCGCTGGCCGCCCGAGAGCGTCCGGGGTCGCGCATGTGCGTGTCCGGCGTCGAGTCCGACGACCTCCAGCAGGTCGCGCGCGCGGGCTGCGGCATCCGTCGCCGTCATCCGACGGTGCAGCCGCAGGGCATCTTCGATGGCGCGACCGGCCGGAATCCTGGGGTCGAGCGACAGGTACGGGTCCTGGAAGACCATCTGCACGCTGCGTGCGTGGGCCAGCCGCTCGTCGCGGGTGCGAGGTACGGCGGTGCGGTTCGTGCCGTCGACGACGATGTCGCCTTCGTCGGCCTGCTCGAGGCCGACGATCATGCGGGCGAGGGTGGACTTGCCCGACCCCGACTCGCCCACGACGGCGAGCGTTCCTCCTCGGGGAATCTCGAGGGATGCCGCGACGACTGCCGCGACCGGGGACTTGCCGCTGCGGTGATAGGTCTTGGACAGGCCGCGCACGCTCAGCATCGGCGTCGGCGGTTCGTCCGCCGACACGGCAGGCCCGCTCCTGGCCGGTGCCGGGCCGGCCGAGGTGAGGGTGGGAGTCGCCGCCACGAGCCGTCTGGTGTACTCGGCCCGAGGCGCTGTCAGGACCTGACGTGCCGTGCCCTGCTCTTCGACGGCGCCGGCACGCATGACGTAGACGCGGTCGCACATCGACGCGGCGAGATTCAGGTCGTGCGTGATGAACAGCATCCCCATCCCGCGCGAGGCCCGCAGCTCGGTGAGGAGGGTGATGATCTCCGCCTGAGTCGTGACGTCGAGCGCCGTCGTGGGCTCGTCGCACACGAGGAGCTCGGGCGACGAGGTGAGAGCGCCCGCGATCATCACGCGCTGCAGCATCCCGCCCGACAGCTCGAACGGGTACTGGCGGAAGCGGTCCTCGGGACTCGGCAGCCGGACGGCCGCGAGCAGCTCGATCGCCCGCTCCCGCGCGCGCCCGCGGTCCCATCCCTCGCAGAAGCGCAGCGACTCGGTCAGGTGGTCACCGATCGTGCGCATCGGGTTGATGCTCGCTCGCGGGTCCTGGAAGATCATCGCGGCGTCGTGCCGACGGATGCCGAGCAGCTCCTTTCCGCCTGCGCCCAGCACTTCGCGTCCCTGCACCCGCACCGACCCGGTCGTCTCAGCGCGGTCGGGGAGGAGTCCGAGCACCGCGCGTGCCGTGAGCGACTTGCCGGAGCCGGACTCGCCGACGAGCGCGACCGTCTCGCCTGCGGCGACCGAGAGGGAGATGCCGTGGAGCAGTCGCCGGCCGTCCGGCAGAGCGATCGCGAGTGCGTCGATCTCGAGCACGTTCATGCCGGCATCCCTCCGCCGATTCGGTCGGAGAGAGCCTCGCCGATGATGTTCACGGCCACGACGACGATGACGACGGCGACGGCGGGCACGATCGCGGGCAGGAAGTGGCCGCCGAGGAGCCCGGCCTGTGACTCGTTGATCATGGCGCCCCAGTCTGCGGTCGGCGGCTGGACGCCGAGGCCCAGGAACGAGAGCGCCGCGAGCTCCGCCAGCACGTAGCCGAAGTTCAGCGTCGACTGCGCGCCGACGACGGGGGTGACATTGGGAAGCACGCGCCGGAGAGCGATCCAGGCGCCGCCGAACCCCTGCACGCGGTACGCCGAGACGTACGGACGCGACCGCTCGGCGGCCACGAGTGACCGTGTCAGGCGGGCGACATAAGGGACGTACGCGATGATCATCGCGATGACCGGTGCGACGAGTCCCTTTCCGAACAGGGCGACGGCCATGATCGCGAGGAGCAGCGCGGGGAAGGCGAAGACGAGATCGAAGAGTCGCCCGAGGGCGGCGTCGAGCCAGCCGCCACGCCAGCCGGCGACCAGTCCCAGCAGGATCCCGAGGACGGTGGAGGCGAAGACCACGATGAGCGGAGCGATGAGCGCCGTACGAGCGCCGTAGATCATCCGGCTGAGCGTGTCGCGTCCGAGTCCGTCCGTTCCGAGCGGGTGAGCGAGCGTGGGTGACGCGTAGATGGCGGAGAAGTCGACCGCGTGGGGATCGTACGGAGCGAGGAAGGGTGCGAACACGGCGGCGAGCGCGAAGGCACCGAGCACGAGGACGCTCGCGAGCACGACGATGCCGGGGCGAGGGGTTCGGGGCGATCGGAGGACGCCGATGGCGAGCGTGGGCGTAGAGGTCATCGGGCACTGTCTCCAGCGGTCGATCGGGGGTCGATCCAGGGTTCGAGGAGGTCGACCACCGCGTTCACGACGACGAAGACGGTCACCACGAGCAGGACGATCGCCTGCACGACGGGGAAGTCGAGCCGGTCGACCGACTGGACGAGGAGCGAGCCGATCCCCGAGAGACCGAAGGCCGCCTCGACGATCGAGCTCGCGACGAAGAGACCGGCGACGAGGATGCCGCTCACGGTGATGATCGGACCGAGGGCGTTGCGCAGCACGTGGCGCCGAACCACCAGCGCGCGCGCGAGGCCGCGGCTCGTCGCCACCTCGACGTGCTCGCGGCGCAGCTGCTCGACCATCGCCGAGCGCGTCACCTTGCCGATGAGCACGATGAAGACGAGGGCGAGAGCGATGGACGGGAGCACGAGGTGGTACACGGTGTCGAGGAACCCGTCTCCCGAGCCGAAGGACGGGAACCAGCCCAGCTGCACGGCGAACACCGCGATGAGCACGATCGAGCCGACGAACGAGGGGATCGCGCCGAGCGTCGTCAAGGCGATGAGAGTGAGGCGGTCAAGCGCCCGCCCTCGGTTCAGCGCCGCGACCGTGCCGAGGCTCAAGCCCACCACGGCGATGATCGAACCCGCCATGACCACGAGGAGCAGCGTGACCGGCAGGCGCTCCGCGATGACGATCGTCACGTCCTGGCGGTACTGGAGCGACCGGCCGAAGTCACCGTGCAGGATGCCGCCGACCCAGTTCAGGTACTGCTGCCACGGCGGCAGATCCAGCCCGTACTGCGCCGTCACGGCTGCCACCGCCTCGGCACTTGGCTCTCTTCCCCGCAGCAGGAATCGGACCGGGTCCCCCGGCACGAGGAACCTCGAGAAGAACACCAGCAGCGATGCGAGGAAGAGGGTCAGCAGCAGTCCGCCGAGCTTTCCCGCGACCCGGCGGACGGCAGCCGACGTCCGGCTGCCGCCCACCGCGGCGGGCGCCGCCGCGCTACCGGGCGCCAATCGTCGCCGCCCACGGGTAGTAGAGGAAAGCGATCGACGGCGTGACGCCGGTGATCCGCTCCCCGAGGAACATGGACATCGGAGCGGTGTAGAGCGGCAGCCAGGGCAGCTGCTCGTTGGCGATCCGCTGCGCCTCTGCCGCGTTCTCGGTGCGCTCGGTCGGGTCGTCGATCTGGACCGCCTCGTTGACGATCGCGTCGAACTCGGCATTGCTCCACTCGCCGTAGTTGCTGAACTCGCCCGTCCTCAGCACCGCGTACATCTCCAGCGGGTCAGGGCTGGACAGGTACCAGCTCGTGAAGAACAGGTCGATGCCTTCGCGGGCACTCGGGTCGGCGAACAGCGCCGTGTAGGCACTGGGCGACACGGTCTCGATCTTCGCCTCGAGTCCGATCGACTGGGCGGCGGCCGCAGTCGCCTGAGAGATCACGGCGAACTCGCTGGCGATCGGGGCGGTGGCGATGACGATCTGCTCGCCGGTCGCACCCGCCTCCTCGACCAGCGCTCGCGCTGCTTCGACGTCGTACGGGTACGACTCGATGTCCTCGAACGCGGCGGCGAATGCCGAATCGCTCGCGTCGCCCCACACGGACTCGGTGGTGAGGACGTCGGTCACCTCGCCGACGCCTCGCAGTGCGGCATCCACGATGCCCTGACGATCGAGCGCCATGAGAAGCGCCTGGCGGACCCGCTGGTCGCCGAGCGGGCCCTCCGTGTCGCTCACGATGAGACTCGACACGGCGGTCGTCAGGCCGAAGAGGACCTCGCCGCTGCCGGACTCGTTCAGCTGCGTGACGGCCTCGGTCGGAATCATCCATCCGCCGTCCACCTCGCCCGACTTCAGCGCGTTCACCCGGGCGTTCGCGTCGTTCATGAAGAGGATGTCGACCGACGCCGCACGCGCCCGCAGGGACTCATCCCAGTAGTCCTCGTGGCGCGTGAGCGTGATCGACTCGCCCGCCTTCCACGCGGCGAGCTGGAACGGCCCCGTGCAGTTGACGCCGCCGGTCGAGTTGCCGTATTCGGCGCCCGCCGACGCGAGCGTCGCCGCCGACTCGATGACGCCGGCCGAGCTGCCCATCGCGAGGTTGAACACCGAGTCCGGCCCCGCCATCGTGACGGTCACCTCGCGGTCGCCCGTCCGCTCGATCGACACGACGTTCTGGTACACCGAGTACCAGTAGGACCCCACGGCGGGATCCAGGTGGCGCAGCATCGAGGCGACGACGTCGTCGGCGGTGAGCGCCGTTCCGTCGTGGAAGGTCACGCCGTCGCGGATGGTGTACACCCACGTTGTGGGAGTGGGATGCGCGAACGACTCCGCGAGCCCCGGCGACAGCGAGAAGTCCGGGTTGAGCCGCAGCAGCGCCTCGCAGACGTTGGCGAGCACCTGGTTGTCGGCGTAGTCGAACGCGTACGCGTAGTCCAGCGACGACGGCTCCGCATAGCTCACCCAGTCGAACGAGTCGATGTCGCCCGACGGCGCCGCGGTCTGGTCGGTGAGCGACCAGTCGATCGTGTCGACGGATGCCGGTTCGGCGGCCGAGCAGCCGGCGAGCGCGACGGCGACGCTCAGGGCGCCTGCGATGACGAGTGCGGCAGGACGGTGGGCGGGACGGGTCATGACAGCTCCAATACCGGGTCGGGGTGCAGGGAGTGGACGAGGGTGCCGTCGATCCAGGTGGACACGACGGTCGAGCGGTGGATCTCGTCGGTGGGGAGCGAGAAGGGATCGGGGTCGAGCACGACGAGGTCGGCGAGGAACCCGGGGCGGATGCTGCCCGTCTCGTCGTCGCGATGGTTCACGTACGCGGTGCCCGAGGTGTACGCCGCCATCGCGGTCGCGAGGTCGATGCGCTGGTGCGCACCGCCCAGCGGAGGCGCGTCCGACCCTGGGTAGCCGCGGTTCACCGCGACATGGATCGCGTCCATCGGGTCGGCGCTGGAGACGGGCCAGTCGCTTCCCCCCGCGAGTCGAACGTCGGCGCGCACGAAATCGCCGAAGGGATAGTGCCTCAGCTCGGCCCCCTCACGCAGGAAGGGCAGCGTGAGCTCGTCCAGTTGGGTCTCGTGAGCCGCCCACAGCGCCTGGATGTTGGCGATCGCGCCGAGCTCGGCGAAGCGCGGCACGTCGGACTCGTCCACGACCTGCAGGTGCGCGAGGTGGTGACGACCGTCTGTCGGGCCGTTGGCGTCACGCGCCGCGGCAAGGGCGTCGAGCGCCTCGCGGACGGCGCGGTCGCCGAGCGCGTGGAAGTGGACCTGCATGCCGGCCGCGTCCAGGGCGGTCACGAACTCGCGGAGTCGCGCCGGGTCGACGAACGACATGCCGCAGTTGTGCGTGTCGTGACCGTGCCCGTCGCGGTAGGGCGTGAGCATGGCCGCCGTGTGGTTCTCGGCGACGCCGTCGACCATGATCTTGACGGTGCCCAGTCGCAGACGATCGTCCCCGCGGGCAGTGAGCTCGTCGCGTCGCGCGACGAACTCCTCCACCTGCTCGATGCCGCTCGCGCGCTCCCACCACTGCGCTCCGACCACTCGCGCGAGCAGGGTGCCCTCGTCGATCGCACGCGCATAGGCGCTGAGCGGATCCGCGATGCCCGCGGCGGAGCCGATGAGGGCGTCCTGCCAGCCGGTGATCCCGAGAGACAGCAGTTCGCCCTGCGCCCGGAGCAGGCCGCGATACGCGAGTTCCGCGGTCGTCTCGGGTCGCACCGCGCCGAACAGCTCCATCGCCCCTTCGTGGAACGTGCCCGCAGGCGAGCCGTCCGCCTCGCGCTCGATCCGGCCGTCCGCGGGGTCGGGGGTCGACGCGTCGATTCCGGCGGCCTCCATCGCCGCGGTGTTCGCCCACGCGCTGTGATGGTCGCGACTGTGGAGCAGCACCGGCCGGTCGGGCACCACGGCGTCCAGCAGTCCACGGGGCGGCGCGCCGCCGGGGAAGTGGTCCATCGACCAGCCGCCGCCCAGGATCCACGGCTCCTCGGGGTTGGCCGCCGCGCAGGCGTGCACGGCGGCGACGGCGGATGCGGCATCCGTCGCCTCGGTCAGGTTGCACTGGAGCAGCTCCACGCCGGCGCCGACGGGGTGGACGTGCGCGTCCTGGAACCCGGGAGCAAGAAGCGCACCGTCGAGGTCGATGACCCGCGTCGACTCGCCGACGTGACTCCCGATCTCGGACTCCGGCACGACGGCCGTGATCCGGCCGGCGCTGATCGCCACGGCGTGGCGCTGAAGTGGGTGACCGGCACCGGTGAAGATCGGTCCGCCCGTGAAGACGACATCGCTCGTCGGCATGCTCGCCCTTTCATCGTCGAGGGGTGATGGGGAGACCGTATCCGCTCCCCAACGATGTTGTCAACACTGTTGACACACCTGTTCGCCGAGTCGGTATCCTGGGCATCATGACGACAGCACCGGGCGCGCCCGTCCAGAGCAAGCCGCGACTGGACCGAGAGACGATCATCGCTGCGGGACTGGAACTGGCTGCCGCACCCGGGACTGCCTCGATCTCGGTGCGCGACCTCGGCACCCGGCTCGGAAGCGACCCCACCGCGATCTACCGGCACTTCCGCAGCAAGGACGACCTGATGGCTGCGCTGCTGGACGAGCTCACGCTGCGCGCGCTCGCCGAGATCGACGAGGATCCGCTCGACTGGGAGGGCCGGCTTCGCCACCTCGCCCGCGCCACCCTGGAGCTGGGGTCCCGCTACCCGGCGATCGGCGCAGAGGCGATCATGCTCACCACCCACGGTCCTGGCGAGCATGCCGCCATCGAGCTGATGCTCGACGCCTTCCGGCGGGCCGGGCTCCGCGGTGACGACGTCGTCCGCCACTATGCGCTTCTCGCCGCCCACACACTGGCCGGCTCCGCGGGCGTCGCGCGAGCGCGAGCCGTGCACGGCGACCACCCCGCCGGCGGAACCCCCTGGTTCGATGAGCCGCTGCTCGTCGATCCGCGGCGCTTCCCCCTCATCGCCGAGCACAGCGGGCGCCTGGCCGATCTCCAGGAAACCGACCTGTACTTCCTCGGTGTCGACCTGATCATCGACTCCGCCCGTCGCACCGCTGCCGGACACCCCTGACCGCTCGCGCCTGCGAACGTCGCCCGCCACGGGCATGATGGGAAACGTGCCCATTCCGTCGCTCGACCCCGACGTCGTGCTGTGGTCCGACGCGCCGCACGCGCGCGCCGACCGGCCGCTCCTCGTGCTGCTGCACGGGTACGGTGCCGACGAGCGCGACCTGTTCGCGCTCGTCCCCCACCTCCCAGACGCCTTCGCGGTCGCCGCTCTTCGCGCGCCCCTCGCGCCGCCGTTTCCCACGCCGGGACACTCGTGGTACCCGATCGACGGGCTCGAAAGCCGGGATCCGGTGCATGTGACGGATGCCGCGACCGGACTCCTCGACTGGCTGGCCGACGCGGCCGCCGCGCACCCGGAGATCGGACTGCTGGGGTTCTCGCAGGGCGCCGCCGTCGCGCTTCAGGCGATGCGACTCGAGCCCGCGCGGTTCGCGTTCGCGGTCGCCCTGAGCGGATACGCGACACCCGGCGAACTCCCCGGCGACGCGGTGCTGGCCGAGCGGCGACCGCCGGTGTTCTGGGGGCGCGGGACCAACGACGACGTCATTCCCGGGTTCCTCGTGGCGCACACCACGGAGTGGCTGCCCGCGCACGCCGACCTCAGTGGGCGGGTCTACCCCGGCCTCACGCACAGCGTCTCCGAGCAGGAGCTCGCCGACGTGCGCGTCTTCCTCGACAAGCAGCTCGAGCGCCTCGCGGAGGCCGGCCCGGACTAAGGCGTGCCAGGGGGAGGTTCGTCGTCCAGCGGGCCATCCGACGGGTCGTCTCCCGCTCCGCCCCGCCGGCGCTTGGCCGCCTCGCCGAGTGCGACCGAGAACGCGACACCGAAGGCCAGGCCGAGTGCGATGCCGACACCGATGTTCCCCATGGCGGCGCCGATGGCGATGCCGAGACTGAGGCCGATCGCGATCCCTGCGCCCCACGCAGATGTCGCGCCGCCGGACCCGTCGGAACTCTGCTGTGGATCGCTCACCGACAGAACGCTACGGGCCACGTCGAGCGGCGGCATCCCCCACGCGACGGAGATGTCTCTCAGCCTCGGTGCCGGATGATCCGCTATCGTGGCTTCCGACCCTGTCCCGAGTGTGAGGAAGTCCGTTGAGGAAGCTCGTCGCGACCGCGCTGTAACCGCGCTGATCCGTCGACCCCGACGCCAGCGCTCTTCGTTTCCGCGCTGACCGTCGACCCTCCCGCCTTCCCTCGGCCTCTGCCTGCTTCGCCGGCTGCTGCCGTGTCGCGGCCTCGACGTCAGCGCATGTCGACATCTCGGAGGTCTCATGCCTGCTCACACTCTCACCCCTTCCGTCGTCCTCGATCGCGTCTCGTTCGCGTGGCCGGACGGCTCGTCCGCGCTCGCTGACGTCTCAGGCTCGTTCGGCTCCCGCCGCACCGGACTCGTCGGCCGCAACGGCTCCGGAAAGTCCACGCTGCTGCGCCTGATCGCCGGAGAGCTCACGCCCTCCGTGGGCACGATAACGACGTCGGCGGAGGTCGCGTACCTCCCGCAGCGGCTCACGCTCGACGTCGACCGCCCCGTCGCCGAGCTGCTCGGTGTGTCGGACGCACTCGGCGCGCTGCGCGCCATCGAGTCCGGCGATGCCGACCCGCGTCACTTCGACGCGGTCGGCTCCGACTGGGACGTCGAGGCGCGCTCGCACGCCGCGCTCGCCGAGGCCGGGCTCACGCCCGACATGCTCGATCGGCACGTCGGGGAGCTCTCCGGTGGCGAAGCCGTGCTCACCGCGATCGCCGGCATCCGTCTGCGTGGCGCTTCCATCGCCCTGCTCGACGAGCCGACCAACAATCTCGACCGCGCCGCGCGCGCCCGGCTCGCCGACATGGTGCGGGGATGGCGGGGCACGCTCATCGTGGTCAGTCACGATGTGTCGCTTCTCGAGCTCATGGACGACACCGCCGAGCTCTATGCGAACGAGCTGTCGGTGTTCGGCGGCCGGTACTCGCAGTGGCGGTCGTGGCTCGACGCGGAGCAGGATGCCGCGAAGCAGGCGGAGAAGGCGGCGGCCCAGTCCGTGCGACGCGAGAAGCGCGAACGGATCGAGGCCGAGACGACGATCGCGCAGCGGGCCGCGATGGGGCGGAAGGCGCAGCTCGAGAAGCGCGTGCCGCTGATCGTGGCGGGAAACCGCAAGCGCGCCGCGCAGGTCTCGGCCGGCAAGCTCCGCGGCGAGAAGGCCGACCGGGAGGCGAGCGCCCGCGAAGCCCTCGACGCCGCCGAGCGCCGGGTGCGCGACCAGGACACGGTGCGGATCGATCTGCCCGACCCCGGCGTGCCCGCGGGCCGGCGCATCGCCACGCTCGGCGACGGGTCCCGGTCGTGGGTGATCCAGGGACCGGAGCGGGTCGCCCTGATCGGCCCGAACGGCGTGGGAAAGACGACGCTGCTGGAGCGGCTCGTGGGGCGCGCCGCACCGTTCTCAGGATCAACCGAGCAGACGGCGTCCGCCATGCCCGGAACGGCCGTGCCCGCGTCGCGCGACGGCGCAGCGGTCCTGAGAACGGTACGCGCTGAGCTGCACACCGACCGCGTCGGGTACCTGCCGCAGCGGGTGGACGGGCTCGACGAGGCCGCGTCCGTCCTCGAGAACGTCCGAGAGGTCGCGTCGTCGGTCGGCACGGCCGAGCTGCGCAACCGCCTCGCGCGGTTCCTCATCCGCGGGGCGGCAGTCGAGCGGCCCGTGGCGACGCTGTCGGGCGGCGAGCGGTTCCGGGTGGCCCTCGCACGGCTGCTGCTGGCCGACCCGCCGCCTCAGCTGATCATGCTGGACGAGCCGACGAACAACCTCGACCTCGACACCGTCGACCAACTCGTGGCCGCACTGTCCGCCTACCGCGGCGCGGTGCTCATCGTCAGCCATGACGACGCGTTCCTCGACCGGATCGGCATCGACACGACGCTCGCACTCGGCTCCGACGGGTCGCTCACCGAGCGGTGAGTCCGGCGCCGCATGCACGCGGCGAGAATGTTGCGGATCTGGTCGCTTCCCGCGGCGCGAGGCGACCACCTGTGACACCTTCTCGTGGGGCACCCGCGAGAAGGTTGCTGACATGGTCGCTTCCCCCGGCGCGAGGCGACCATCTGCGACACCTTCTCGTCGGGAGCCGGAGAGGAGGAGCCCCACCGGATGCGGGGGTCAGCCACCGGGCAATCTCCGGCGTCTCGGGAGATGATGGACGCATGAGCGCACTCATCCGCCCGCAGCAGGGCCGCATCGTCGCCGGCGTCTGCACCGCCGTTGCCAACCGGTTCGGCTGGAACGTCACCGCCGTGCGCGTGCTCACGGCGCTCGCCGTCATTGTGTTCGGCCTGTCGATCTGGATCTACATCCTGCTGTGGATCGTCATCCCGGCCGAGCGCCCGTAGCGGGGGCCCAGATGCAGCGCGCCCGGTCCCGACGCCCGTTGGCGACCATCGGCGCCGCGTTCTCGATCTTCGTCCTCGCGGGATGCGCCGGCACGGACGAGGGGACGGTCTGTCCGCCCATCGGGTACTTCTCGACCCTCCATGTCACCTTCGAAGGCCAGACCCCCGACGAGGTGAAGCTGTGTGCGGACGACGTGTGCGCACCCTCCGACGAGGCGGCAGCCGAGGGCATGATCGTGACTCCGCCCACCGTGGCCGGGGCGACCTGGACGTTCACCGGCCAGTTCGCGCCCGACCTCACGATCCTCGCGCTGGCAGCGGACGGCACCGTGCTCGCCGACGGAGGCATCGACCCCGAGTGGGTGCGCACCGGCGGGTCGGCGGAGTGCGGCGGACCCGCCGAGGCGTCCGTGACGGTGCGCACCTGAGGCCGCCCGCCCCCATGTCGCAGGCAGCGGGGAAGATGGAGGGATGAGCGACGCTTCGACCGGCTCAGCGCACCGCGTGCTCGAGCGGTTCGGTCCTGCCACGCAGGACTGGTTCCGCGGCGCGTTCCCGAGCCCCACCGACGCACAGGTCGGCGCGTGGGACGCGATCTCGCACGGCAAGCACGCCCTCGTGGTCGCGCCGACGGGGTCGGGCAAGACCCTGTCTGCGTTCCTCTGGGCGATCGACCGGATCTTCCACGACAAGGCGGCGGCGCCTTCGCCCGCCGCGGGCGCGAAGCGACGGGTGACGGATGCCGCGGCCTCCCCCACCCGCATCCTCTACATCTCCCCGCTCAAGGCGCTCGGGGTCGACGTCGAGCGCAACCTCCGCTCCCCGCTCGTCGGGATCGGGCAGTCCGCGCGGCGGCTGGGGATCGCGGTGCCCGAGGTCACCGTCGGGGTGAGGTCGGGCGACACGTCCTCGAGCGACCGACGGAAGCTCGTGACGGCGCCGCCCGACATTCTCATCACGACGCCCGAGTCGCTGTACCTCATGCTCACCAGCCAGGCGGGGCAGACTCTGCAGAACGTCCACACAGTGATCGTCGACGAGGTCCACGCGGTGGCGGCGACCAAGCGCGGCGCACACCTCGCGGTGAGCCTCGAACGTCTCGACGCCCTGCGCCGATCTCGGGGACCGGACGGGGTCGCGGACCCGGGTGTCGCGCCCGCGCAGCGGATCGGCCTCTCGGCGACCGTGCGGCCGATCGACGAGGTGGCGCGGTTCCTCGGCGGGTCGGCGCCGGTCGAGATCGTCGCGCCGCGAGCGAAGAAGGCGTTCGACATGCGCGTGATCGTGCCGATGGACGACATGCTCAATCCGCCTCCCGCGCCGAGCGCGTGGGGTGCCGCTTCGCCGGTCGCTGAGCCCGGCGACGCGTCGACGGAAGACAACTGGTACGACTCCTCGGCGAGCTCGGGGACCGGACAGCAGCGCCCGGATCCCACTGAGCTGACCGGCTCGGTCTGGCCGCACGTCGAGGAGGCGATCGTCGATCGCGTCCTGCAGCACCGGTCCACGATCGTGTTCTGCAATTCCCGCCGGCTCGCCGAACGCCTCACCGGTCGGCTCAATGAGATCTACTCCGAGAGGCTCGGGCTCGACCTTCCCGACCCGGTCACCCCGGCCGCGATGATGGCGCAGGCCGGGGCGACGGCCGGCGCCGACCCGGTGCTCGCCAAGGCGCACCACGGATCGGTGTCGAAGGAGCAGCGTGCGCAGGTCGAGGAGGAGCTGAAGTCCGGCATTCTGCGCTGCGTGGTCGCCACCAGCAGCCTCGAACTCGGCATCGACATGGGCGCCGTCGATCTGGTGATCCAGGTCGAGGCGCCGCCGAGCGCGGCATCCGGCCTGCAGCGCATCGGGCGCGCGGGCCATCAGGTGGGCGAGGTGAGCCGGGCGGCGCTCTTCCCAAAGCACCGCGGCGACGTGCTGCACACCGCGATCGTCACCGAACGCATGCTCGCCGGGCAGATCGAGGCGATCGCGATCCCGCAGAATCCGCTCGACATCCTTGCCCAGCAGACGGTCGCCGCGTGCGCGCTCGGAGCGATCGATGTCGAGGGCTGGTACGAGACGCTCAAGCGCAGCGCGCCGTTTCGCACCCTGCCGCGCTCGGCGTACGAGGCGACCCTCGACCTCATCGCGGGGCGGTTCCCGTCCGATGAGTTCGCCGAGCTGCGCCCGCGGCTGATCTGGGACCGCGACCAGGGCACGCTCACCGGGCGACCGGGGTCGCAGCGCATCGCGGTCACCAGCGGCGGCACGATCCCCGATCGCGGTCTGTTCGGCGTGTTCGTCGCGGGCGAGTCGCAGAACGCCCGGGTCGGCGAGCTCGACGAGGAGATGGTCTACGAGTCGCGGGTCAACGACGTCTTCACCCTCGGCACGACGAGTTGGCGGATCGTCGAGATCACCCACGATCGCGTGAACGTGCTGCCCGCCTTCGGCCAGCCGGGCAAGGTGCCGTTCTGGCACGGAGACGGCATCGGCCGGCCTGCCGAGCTCGGCGAGGCGCTCGGGAGGTTCTCGCGCGAGGTGTCGACGGCGAAACCGGACAAGGCCGAGGAGCGACTCGTCGACGCCGGCCTCGACGAGAACGCCCGCGGAAACCTGCTCGCCTACCTCGCCGAGCAGCGGGAGGCCACCGGCACGCTGCCGACCGACCGCACGCTCACGGTCGAGCGCGGCCGCGACGAGGTCGGCGACTGGCGCGTCATCTTGCATTCCCCTTACGGCATGCAGGTGCACGCCCCGTGGGCGCTGGCCGTCAACGCCCGCATCCGCGAGCGGCTGGGCGTGGAGGGTTCGGCTGTCGCGAGTGACGACGGCATCATCGCGAGGGTTCCGGATGCCGCAGCCGACCCGCCCGGAGCGGAGCTGTTCGTCTTCGATCCGGACGAGCTGGAGCAGATCGTCACCGATGAGGTCGGCGGGTCGGCGCTGTTCGCCTCGCGCTTCCGCGAGTGCGCCGCCCGTGCCCTGCTCATGCCCCGCCGCAACCCCGGCCGCCGCAGTCCGCTGTGGCAGCAGCGGCAGCGTTCGGCGCAGCTGCTCGAGGTCGCGCGGCGCTACCCTACCTTCCCGATCATTCTCGAGACGCTGCGCGAAGTGCTGCAGGACGTCTACGACCTGCCCGCGCTGCTGCGGATCGTGCGCGGCATCGGCGATCGCCGCATCCGTCTCATCGAGACCTCGCCGAGTCAGCCGTCCCCGTTCGCTCGCGACCTGCTGTTCGGCTACGTCGGCGCGTTCATGTACGAGGGCGACTCCCCGCTCGCCGAGCGGCGCGCGGCCGCACTGTCGGTCGATCCCGCACTGCTGAGCGAACTGCTCGGCAAGGTCGAGATGCGGGAGCTCCTCGACCCGGACGTGATCGCGCAGTTCGAGCGCGAGGTGCAGCGGCTCGATCCCGAGCGGCGAGCGCGCGGCGTGGAGGGAGTGGCCGACCTCCTGCGCATCCTCGGGCCCCTCGACGCGGCCGAGGTCGCCGCGCGGCTCCAGCCGGCGGACCCGTCCGACGCTTCGACGAGCTCAGCGACCACGGAGGCTCAATCAGCCCCCGGGTTCACCCCGGTCCCCGGGCTCGCCCCGGCCCCCGGGCTCGCCCCGGTCCCCGAGCTCGTCGAGGGGTCGTCCTGGGCCCCCGGCGACGCTTCGACAGGCTCAGCGACCACCGAGGCTCAATCAGCCCCCGGGCTCGCCCCGGTCCCCGAGCTCGTCGAGGGGTCGTCCTGGGCCCCCGGCGACGCTTCGACAGGCTCAGCGACCACCGCCGACGCCGCCGCGCACCTCGACGCACTCATCGCCGCGCGGCGCGCGATCCCCGTCACGATCGCGGGCGCGGCCCGCGTCGCGGTGGTCGAGGACGCCGGCCGCCTGCGCGATGCGCTCGGTGTGGCGCTGCCCGTCGGCATCCCCACCGCCTTCCTCGAGCCCCTCGCGGATCCTCTCGGCGACCTCGTGGCCCGCCATGCGCGCACGCACGGTCCCTTCACGGCGGATGCCGTCGCGGAGCGCCTCGGCATCGGGGTGGCCGTGGCCCGCCACACGCTGCAGCGGCTGGAGTCGCAGGGGCGGGTCGCAAGCGGGTTCTTCCTTCCCGATGCGCGCGCGGGCGGCCCTTCGACGAGCTCAGGGACCGGCGACAGCTCAGGGACCGGCGAGAACTCAGGGACCGGCCAGAGCTCGGGGATCGGCGGTGGCGACGACCTCGAGTGGTGCGACGCGGAAGTGCTCCGCCGGCTGCGGATGCGGTCGCTCGCGGCGATCCGCGGCAGCGTCGAGCCGGTCCCGCAGGATGCGTTCGCGCGCTTCCTGCCGCAGTGGCAGCACGTCACGCGCCCGCTCGAGGGCATCGACGGCGTCGCCGCGGTCATCGAGCAGCTAGCCGGGGTGCCGATCCCGGCGAGCGCGTGGGAGTCGCTCATCCTCCCCGCGCGCGTCTCGGACTACGCTCCCGCGATGCTCGACGAGCTGACCGCGAGCGGCGAGGTGCTGTGGTCGGGTCACGGCTCGCTCCCCGGGCGCGACGGCTGGATCGCCCTGCATCCCGCCGATGCCGCGCCGCTCACGCTCACGCCGCCCGAGGATGCCCTGCGACAAGCTCAGGAACCCGCCCCGGGCTCGCTCGACGCCCAACTGCTCGCCGCGCTCGACGGTCCTGTCCCGGGCAGCGGCGGCGCGTTCTTCGCGGCGCAGCTGCGTCAGCTCACCGGTGCCGAGAACGAGCAGTCCGTGGTCGAGGCCCTCTGGCGGCTGACGTGGGCCGGGCGGGTGACCAACGACACGTTCGCTCCGGTGCGCACGCTCGTGGGCGGCGGGTTGCAGGCGCACAAGATCGCGCGCCGGGCACCGCGGACGCGCATGTACCGCGGCGCCGCGGTGCGGACCGTCGCGGCATCCGTCCCGCCCCGGCCGCCCGCGATCGGCGGCCGCTGGTCGCTGCTGCCCCCGCCGGAGCCCGACGCCGCCGTGCGCGCAACCGCCACCGCGAGCCTCCTGCTCGACCGCTACGGCGTGGTGACGCGAGGCTCGGTGCAGTCCGAGGGCGTGCCCGGCGGCTTCGCGCAGACCTACCGCGTGCTCGCCGGGTTCGAGGAGGCCGGCCATTGCCGCCGCGGCTACGTGATCGAGAAGCTCGGCGCGGCGCAGTTCGCGGCATCCGCCACCGTCGACCGTCTCCGCGAGTTCGCCGCGGTCCCCGACCCTCCGCCGCTGCGCGCCGTGACCCTCGCCGCGACCGATCCCGCCAGCCCCTACGGCGCCGCGCTGGCGTGGCCCCCGCTCGAGGGCGTCGGTCATCGCCCGGGACGCAAGGCCGGCGCGCTCGTCGTGCTCGTCGACGGCACCCTCGCGCTGTACCTCGAGCGCGGCGGCAAGTCGGCGCTCGCGTTCACCGGCGACGAGGCCGTGCTCGCCGCTGCCACGCGCGATCTCGCCGGCACGGCGCGTGCCCGCAGGCTCGACACCCTCACGATCGAGCAGGTCAACGGCGCGTTCGTCTACGGCACCGGCGTCGGCCGCGCACTGCGCGAGGCCGGCTTCGTCGAGTCGCCGCGCGGGCTCACGCTCCGCAAGCCCACCGCCGATGACGTCCGCCGGCAGGCGACCGGCCCGGGGCGGGAGAGCGCGCGCACCTGATGAAGGAAGACGTGTCACGTCGACCGCTGATGCGCGCGCGAAGTCCCGGGTGATCTCGCGGGGGCGCATCCGGCGCGGGACACCTCCAGGGGCCAGGATTCTGCTGGAGCTGGACGAGTCCGACGGACCGGCGTCGGATCGGCGCGTGGTGCCGAGCGGGCGGAAGGCCGGCTACTTCTCCTGTGCAGCCGAGATCGTCGCGCGGATGCCGGTGCGTGCCCGCTCGATCGCCTGCGGGTCCTCGAACAGTACGAAGTAGTAGTTGGCGAGCTGGATCGCCGCAGTCAGGTCGAACGTCAGCTGCCGCGGGTCGGCGGAACGAGATAACTCGCCCTGGGACCGCGCTGATGCAGCCGTGGCGTCGAGCAGCTGGGTCCATTCCCGCTGGTCGGCTGCGATCTCGTCGTGCGCCGAGCCCGTACGGGCGTCGAATTCTGCGAGCATCCCGGCGAAGAAGCAGCCACCAGGAAAGACCCGGCGTTCGATATAGGAGAGATACGACTCACATAGCCGTTCGAGTCGTGCGAGGCCGTCCGGCACAGCCAGACCTGGCTCGATGACCTCACGCTCGAAGATGTCGCGCGCGGCTGCCCAGATGTCGAGCTGGAGCTGGTGCTTTGAGCCGAAATGGGCGTACAACCCACTCTTGCTCACGCCGATCTCCTGAGCGAGGCGGCCGATACTGAGTCCGCCGAGGCCTTCGACGGAGGCGAGGCGCACGGCGGCGTCGAGGATCGTGGCGTGGGTCTGCGCGCCGTCCGAACGGCGAACTCGCATTCCTGGAGTGTTCGCGGTCACCATTGACAAGTTAGCACGCTCGTGCGACATTACCCAATGTAAGCACGTTCGTGCTATCTAACAAGGGGGCGTCGTGATCGGGAACCGAGTGGTGGTCATCGGAGCCGGTCTAGCGGGAGTATCCGCTGCGCTTGCGGCCAAGGCCGTCGGGCTTCGCCCGCTCGTACTCGACCGGAGTGCCGCTATTGGATCGTCCTGGCGGGCCCGCTATGACCGGCTGCGTTTGAACACGTCCAGGCCGTTCTCGCATCTGCCGGACACGCGCTTCCCGAAGGGCACCCCGCTGTACCCGACTCGCGATCAGCTGGTGGCTCACCTCGATCGTCACGCACGTGAAGGCGGGATCGATCTGCAGCTGGGTACACGAGCAGATCGGATCCACCGGCACGATGACACGTGGGAGGTGGCGACTTCCGCGGGTGAGATCCGGTCCCCGCACGTGGTCGTGGCGACCGGCTATGAGAACGAGCCCTATATTCCCGACTGGCGAGGGCGCGATCGATTCGCGGGTCTGCTTGTGCATTCCTCTCAGTATCAGAACGCCCGGCCCTTCGAAGGACAGCGAGTGGTCGTGGTCGGGTCTGGCTCGTCAGGCATGGAGATCGCCTACGACCTTGTCGAAGGCGGTGCCGTGGAAGTTCGGCTTGCGTCGCGGACACCGCCGAACATCGTCGTTCGCGCGAACTACGGGCCGGTGCCCAGTGATGTGCTCGACGGGACGCTCATGCGCCTCCCCATCCGCGTGGGCGACTGGCTGTCTCGCATCGCACAACGCAGCGACACGGGGGACCTCTCTGAGTACGGCCTGCCCTTCCCCGAGGAGCGCATCTTCGCGCGCATACAGCGCATCGGTGCATCACCGACGATCGTCGACCGGGAGGTCATAGTTGCGATCAAGGCGCATCGCTTCGAAGTGGTCGCCGCCGTCGACTCTCTCGATGTCACCGGCGTCATCCTCGCCGACGGCCGGCGCCTCGAGCCCGACGCGGTCATTTGCGCTACCGGGTACCGGCGGGGCCTTGAGGCGCTCGTCGGGCATCTCGGCGTTCTCGACGAGTTCGGCGTGCCGCGCCGACTGGGCGCCGACGCTGCCGCACCGGGCCTGCGCTTCGTGGGCTACGTACCGGGCCCACGAACCCTGAAGCATATGGGCACGGAGGCGAGGGCAGCTGTCAAGGCGATCGCGCGTGAGTCAGCGGGAAAGGTCTTCGGGACGAGCGGCACTCTTGACCCGGCACCACCATAAGTCATACATTCCTTGAATGGTCTCCCAGACGTTCAACATCTCGCTGCGCGTGAAGGACTGCGGCTGATCACGAGCGCCGAAATCGACAGCGAGGTCAGGCGCGTCACCGCCCGCCGGTTCCCCGATTTCGCAGACGACCTCATCGCCATGCGCGCCGCGCTCGCTTCGTTCACCCCCGTCATGTCCCTCGGCGCCATCACCACCGAGGTGTGCCGGGACCGCGTCGACAATCGCGTGCTCGAGACAGCCGCGCTCGGGCACGCCTCGACGATCGTGACCGGTGTCCGCGATCCCCTGGTGCCAGGGCGAGACGACGACATCATCGACGTCAGCGGCATCGACATCCTGACTCCTGCAGAGTGGCTCGCCTCAGAGGAGCAAGGGCCGACCCGTGCCTGAGGGCGATACCGTCCACCGCACCGCGCGCCGGCTGAACGACGTGCTCGCGGGCGCCGAGGTCACGCGGTTCGAGCTGCGCGTCCCGCAGCTGGCGACCGTCGACCTCAGCGGAGAGCGCGTGCACGAGGTCGTCGCCCGCGGCAAGCACCTGCTGCACCGCATCGGCGCCCACACGCTGCACTCGCACCTGAAGATGGAGGGCGAGTGGCACGTTTACCAGCGCGGCGAGCGGTGGCGCGCCCCGGCGTTCCGGGCCCGTGCGATCGTCGGCGCCGCCGATCACGACACCGTCGGCTTCGATCTCGCCGAGCTCGCGGTCGTCCCCACCGCCGAGGAGGAGCGGCTGGTCGGTCACCTCGGGCCGGATCCACTCTCCGGCGAGTGGGATGCCGCAGAGGCCGCACGCCGCCTGGGCGGCGACTCCCGCCCGATCCACGTCGCTCTCCAGGACCAGCGCAGCATCGCCGGGTTCGGGAACGAGTACGTCAACGAGATCCTCTTCGTGCGCGGCATCCGTCCCACCACCCCCGCGACCGAGGTCGACGCGACTGCGGTCGTCGACCTCGGCGCCCGCATGATCCGGGCCAACCGCGATCGCCGCGACCGCACCTTCACGGGCGATGCCCGCCCCGGCCGCACCACGTGGGTCTACCGCCGCGAGGGCCGCCCGTGCCGTCGTTGCGGGACCCTCATCCGCGGCGGCAGTCTCGGCGCCGACCCGACGCGTGAGCGCATTGTGTTCTGGTGCCCGGTCTGTCAGACGTAGACCGGTCCCGGCTCGCCAGAAGTCCGAGGCGCTCCTGCCGGTCGCGGTGGGCTGGGACTCGGACCGACACGCCGCCGGACGGCATCCCGAACCGGCGTGTCGCCCACACGACCAGCCCATCGTGACAGCCGGCGGGGCGACACGCGAAGACGGATGCCGGGCGGCAGCGCCCCACGTCGGGGCGGACGATCTGTCGTCGGCCCTGCCGGACCCGTGACCCACCCGCCGTGAGCCGCCCGAAACCCTGCGGTTTCCTGACCGTTACACAACGCCGGACGATGTGTCAGACTGACCTCGCCCAGCCCGCGGATCGTCCGGTTCGCTCGACGCCACGTTGCACGCACGGCATCCGCGCTATTGAATACCCCACACATCCCACCGACCGCGCAACGGCGCGCGGCGCGAGAAGCAGGAGGGCCTTCCCAGGTGACCACGGCGACCGATGCGGACATGGCTCCGGCAGCGACCCCTGACCCGAACGAGGCCGCGCGCGGAGCGGTGCTGATCGATCGCGTCACCAAGCGCTACGGCGACCAGGTCGCCGTCGACGACCTCTCCCTCACGATCGAGCCCGGCGAGTTCATCTCGCTGCTCGGCCCCTCCGGGTGCGGCAAGACCACCACCCTGCGCATGATCGCGGGATTCGAGCAGCCGGATGCGGGCGACATCCGCATCTCCGGCCGATCCGTGCGCGGTGTGCCGCCGTACCGGCGCGACGTGAACACCGTGTTCCAGGCCTACGCGCTGTTCCCGCACCTCTCGGTTGCGGAGAACGTCGCCTACGGGCTTCAGCAGCGGCGCACCCCGAAGTCCGAGGTCCGCGAGCGGGTGTCGCAGGCGCTCGACCTGGTGCAGATGCGCCGATTCGGCGACCGCAAGTCGACGCAGCTGTCAGGCGGTCAGCAGCAGCGCATCGCGCTCGCGCGCGCCCTGGTGAACCGCCCCTCCGTCCTGCTGCTGGACGAACCCCTCGGCGCTCTGGATCGCCAGCTGCGCGAGGAGATGCAGCTCGAGCTGAAGCTCCTGCAGGCGCGGCTGGGCATCACCTTCGTCTTCGTCACGCACGACCAGGGCGAGGCGCTGTCGATGAGCGACCGCATCGCGATCATGCGGGCCGGTCGCATCGAGCAGCTCGCCGACGCCGACACGGTCTACGCGCGTCCCGCGTCCGCGTACGTCGCGGCGTTCGTGGGCCAGCAGAACTTCTTCCGTGGCGCGGTCGTCGAGGGGGGCGCCGCGGTGCAATCGCCGCACTCCGTCGTCCGCGGGGCCGAGCCCACGCTGGCCGGCATCGCGCAGGGCGAGGCGGCCGTGCGTCCCGAGTTCATCCGGCTGCAGAAGGATCCCGCTCCTGCCGCGGCCGCAGACGTGAACTCCGCCCGCGGCGAGCTCATCGGCATCGCGCACCTCGGCGACACGATGCAGTACCTCGTGCGCCTCGGCGAGGAGCAGAGCCTCATCGTCCGCCGGCCGACCCCCGAGGCCCCGGCACTGGCGATCGGCGACGCCGTCGTCTGCACGTGGACTGCACGCGACGTCCTCCTCTTCCCCGCCGACGATGCCGCCGCCGAAGGCGGCTACGTCGCCCCGCCGACCCTGTAGCGCTCCGAACACCGCAGGCCACAGCATCCGCCGGCTCCCGACCCGAACCAGGAGATCCCGATGAACGAATCCCGCACCCCGCTCCGGATCCTCGCACCCGAGGGCTCCGCGCCCACGATCCTGCGCGAGCTCTCGCGCCGGCGGTTCCTGAGCATCGCCGCCCTCACCGGCGGTGCCGCGGTGCTCGCCGCGTGCACGCCCGGCGGCGGCGGCAGCCCCGCACCGCAGGCGACCGGCGGCGCGCTCGAGAACAGCCTCTCGATCTACACGTGGGGCGACTACGACTCCCCCGAGGTGGTGGCCGCCTTCACCTCCGAGCTCGGCCCGCGGATCACGCTCGACTCGTACAGCTCCAACGAGGAGCTCATCGCCAAGCTCATCGCGGCGCGCGGCACGTCCGGCTTCGACATCGTCGTGCCGACCGGTGTCTTCGTGCCGCAGATGATCGAGAACGGCCTGCTGACCAAGTTCAACAAGGACCTTCTCCCCAACCTGTCGAACATCGACCCGGCCTACCTCGGCCGTGCGTGGGACCCGACCAACGACTACTCGGTCTGCAAGGCATGGGGCACCACCGGCTTCGTGTACGACAAGACGCTCATCACGCGAGAGCTGACCACGTGGGGCGACTTCTTCGACGCCGCGCAGAACGAGGCGAGCGGCAAGACCTCGATGTCCGACGACCCGGCCGGCGTCGTCGGCGCCTACTTCTGGGCCGAGGACATGGACTGGAACACCGAGGACCCCGACGACCTCGAGGCGTGCCGCGCGTTCCTGGTCGACGAGATCGCCCCGCACATCTCGGCCTTCGACTCGTACCCCGGCACGAACTCCATCCCGCAGGGCACGCAGATGCTGATGCAGGCGTGGAACGGCGACGCCCGACTCGGCATCCTCGAGGCGAGCGACCCCGACCGCTGGCAGTGGGTGCTGCCGGGTCCGATCACGGAGCTGTGGATGGACAACTGGGCAATCGCCGAGGGCGCGCCCAACCCCGAGGCGGCGCACGCGTTCATCAACTTCTCCATGACGCCCGAGAACCTGGCGCTGAACCTCGACTACATCGGCTACAACGTCGGCGGCAAGGACATGGAGCAGGCGGCGATCGACGAGGGACTCGAGCTCACCGACCTGATCTTCTTCACGCCCGAGCAGCTGGCGACGATGCGCGAGCAGGAGCTCAACGACTCGCAGACCGTCCGCGTGGAGATCTGGAACGAGATGAAGGTCGCCGCTGGTGCGTAGCCGCTCCGCGGGAGCCGCGCTCGCCATTCCGGCGTGGGCGTGGCTCCTGGTGTTCTTCGTCGCTCCGGTGGCGATGGTGATCTGGTTCAGCTTCGGCTACAAGCCCGGCGTCTTCGGAACGCACTCGAACGACATCCTGTCGCTGGACCGGTACGCCGAGGCGCTCTCGCCGACGTTCTTCGCGACGTTCCAGAACACGCTGTGGGTGGGCCTGATCGGCACCGCGCTCTGCTTCCTGATCGGCGCGCCGGTCGCGTACTGGATGGCCTTCAAAGTGGCGCCGCATCGCCGCGGCATCCTGATCGCCCTCGTCCTCGTCCCCTTCTGGACGAACTTCCTCGTCCGCACGATCGGGTGGCAGGTGATCCTCGCCCCGGAGGGCTGGATGTCGGGGCTGCTCCAGGGGATCGGCATCCTCGATGGACCGCTCGAGATCCTCTACACCCGCACCGCGGTGATCATCGGCGTGGTCTACAACTACCTGCCGCTCATGGTGCTGCCACTCTTCGTGGCGTTCGACCGGGTGGGGCCGGCTCTGCGCGAGGCCTCGAAGGACCTCGGGGCAGGCAAGCTCGCGACGTTCTTCCGCGTGACGCTGCCGCTGTCGCGCCCGGGCGTGATCGCGGGCGTGCTGCTCGTGTTCATCCCCCTGATGGGCGACTACATCACCGCGACCGTGCTCGGCGGCGCGCGCGGCAACATGGTGGGCCAACTGGTGGCCAGCCAGTTCCAGACCGCGCAGAACTGGGCCCTGGGCTCCGCGATGGCGGTCGTGCTGATGCTCGTCATCATGCTCACGATCGCCGTCGCCGCGGCCGTCATCTGGGTCGTCACGCTGCCGTTCCGCTCGAGCAACCGCCTGGTGCTGGGTCCTGAGGAGACGAAGACGGATGCCGATACTCCGGCCCCCGCGGAGGTGATGTCATGACGCAGACGCAGACCGAGACGATCCTCCGCGCCCGCGAGGAGCCCGGCCGCGGAGCCAAGCCGCCGCGCGGACCCCGGAAGTCGTGGTCCGACATCGCGTTCAACGTGTGGGGCGTGCTCGTCATGCTCTTCCTGTTCGCGCCGATCATCGTCATCGTCATCTATTCGTTCAACACCGGACGACTGCTCGTCTCGTGGGACGGCTTCGGCTTCGACGCGTTCCTCACGATCCTCGAGAAGCCCGCCATCCAGAACGCCGTGCGCGTCTCGCTCATCACCGCGGTCTTCGCGGCGATCATCGCGACTGCGCTCGGAACGCTCGCCGGCATCGCGATGGCCCGCCACCCCGGCAAATGGGTGTGGTGGTTCCTCAGCCTGCTTCTGCTGGTGTCGGTCACCCCCGAGATCGTGGATGCCGTCGCGCTGCTGCCCTGGTTCGTCCTCCTCGGCCAGGACCTCGGCATCGGCATGTTCAACGACGGCTACGTGCGCCTGTCGGTCGGATCGTCGCTGTTCGCGACCGCGGTCGTCTCGTACATCGTCCGCGCACGCCTCGTGGGCCAGGACGCGAACCTCGAAGAGGCGTCCGCCGACCTCTACGCGAAGCCGATCACGACCTTCCGACGCATCACGCTCGCGCTTGCGATGCCCGCGGTGCTCGCCGGCTTCCTCCTCGCGTTCACCCTGAGCCTCGACAACACGATCGTCGCGGCCTTCGTGCAGGTGTCGGGCACGACCCCATGGCCGGTGTACGTGCTGAGCGCCGTGCGGTCGGGGCTGCGTCCCGAGATCGCGGCGGTGTCGACGATCATGCTGCTGCTGACGCTGCTCGCCCTCGCGCTCGTCGCGTTCGTGCTGCGCCGCGCCGGCGACTCGGCGACGCAGATCGCCCGGACCATGACGGGCGGCTGAGCCGGCGGCATCCGTCGTCTGAACCGACCCCGCGACCTGCACTGCCCGGCCGGGCCCGGCGACCTGCCGGAACCCGCCGAATCCCGCGAGACTGCATTCGTGCACCGAGACTGCGGATGGTAGTTGCGGTCTCGGTGCACCGATGAAGTCTCGCGGACTGAGAAGCCAACGAAGGAGCTCGCCATGACCTACGCCGACCTCGTGTTCACCGGGGGACCCGTCTTCACCGCCGACACGGTGCGCTCGCGCACAGACGCGGTGGCGGTCCGCGGCGGCCGCATCGTCGCCGTCGGCGGCGACCTGGGTGAGCTGATCGGCCCGGCCACCGAGGTGGTCGATCTCGGGGGACGGATGCTGCTCCCCGGGTTCCAGGACGCGCACGCGCACCCGGTGTGGGGCGGTCTCGACATGCTCCGCTGCGATCTCGCCGAGTACGCCACGGCGGCGGAGTACCTCGACGCGATCGGGCGGTTCACGGCATCCCACCCGGAGGATGCGTGGATCCTCGGCGGAGGCTGGCAGATGTCGGCGTTCCCCGGCGGCACCCCCACCGCTGCCGCGCTCGACGCCGCGACGGGCGACCGGCCGGCGTTCTTCCCGAACCGCGACGGACACGGCGCGTGGGTCAACACCGCGGCGCTGCGACTCGCCGGCATCGATCGCGACACCCCCGATCCCGCCGACGGGAGGATCGAGCGGGATGCCGCGGGCGAGCCGTCCGGCACGCTGCACGAGGGAGCGATGGGGCTGGTCAACCGGCTGCTGCCCGAGGAGCCGCTCGAGCGGCTCACCGAGGCCCTCCTGGTCGGCCAGCGCTACCTGCACTCGTACGGGATCACGGCCTGGCAGGACGCGATCGTCGGGTCGTACGGGGATGCCGGCGACCCGGGTCCCGCGTACCTCGCCGCCGCGGCATCCGGCGCCCTGACCGGGCGCGTGGTCGGCGCGATCTGGTGGGACCGGCGGGCTGGGCTCGAGCAGATCCCGTCGCTGCTCGAACGCCGCGAGCGCTACCGCGGCGGCCGCTTCGCCGCGACGAGCGTGAAGATCATGCAGGACGGCGTGGCCGAGAACTTCACCGCCGCGATGCTCGAGCCGTACTGCGACGGGCACGGGCACCCGACCGACAACTCCGGCATCTCGTTCGTCGACCCGGCCGTGCTGAACGAGGCGGTGCCGCTGCTGGACGCGGAGGGGTTCCAGGTGCACTTCCACGCGATCGGCGACCGCGCCGTGCGCGAGTGCCTGGACGCGGTCGAGCACGCGATCGCGCGCAACGGCCGGGGCGACAACCGCCACCACATCGCGCACATCCAGGTGGTGCATCCCGAGGACATCCCGCGCTTCCGCGAGCTCGGGGTCGCGGCGAACATGCAGTCGCTGTGGGCGGCACTCGAGCCGCAGATGGTGGACCTGACGCTGCCGTTCCTCGGGTCGCCGCGGGATGCGTGGCAGTACCCGTTCGGCGACCTGCTGCGCGCCGGCGCCGTGCTCGCCGCCGGCAGCGACTGGTCGGTGTCGACCCCCGACCCGCTCGCGGCGATCCACGTCGCGGTGAACCGGCTCTCGGCGCCCGGGCACGAGGAGGGCGAGTACGAGCCGTTCCTTCCCGAGCAGGCGATCGACCTCGCGACCTCGCTCACCGCCTACACCGCCGGATCGGCCTGGGTGAACCATCTCGACGCCTCGACGGGCACCGTCGAAGTCGGCAAGCTCGCCGATCTCGTCGTGCTCGACCGCGACCCGTTCGCGGGTCCGGCCGACGAGATCGGAACGACCCGCGTGCTGCAGACCTTCGTCGAGGGCGAGCGCGTCTACGCGGCTGCCGACGCCTGAGCGCGGCATCCGAGGAGCGCCGGTTCACAGAGTTCGCAGCATCCCGCGAACCTCGCACCGATGCGCGCAACTATGCGAAGTACGAGCGACTCTGCGAAGCCTGTGAAGGCTGCCACCGGCACCCGACGCGCCGCCGCGCTCTTCCCCTGCTCACAGGGTTCGCAGCATCGCGCGAAGCTCACACCCAAGGCGACGGATGCTGCGAAGTCATCGCGCCTCTCCGAAGCCTGTGAAGGACGCCCGGCCAGACAGCCCGTCCGGACCGCCCGCGGATTGCGACACGCGGCGGTGGCGGCACGCCGGGCACCCAGCCAGGATGGAAGGAACGATCCGGAAAGAAGTGATACCCGTGGGCACGACCGTCTTCGAACGACAGCGGCCGGCAGCATCCGTCATCGCACGCAGCCTCGAGGGCGCGCGCCACTCCGTCTTCTGGCGCGACGACCTGCCCGAGAACCTCACCCCCGACCGTTCGGCACTCACCGGCACGCGCCGGGCCGATCTGGTCGTCGTCGGCGCCGGGTACACCGGGCTGTGGACCGCGCTGCTCGCGACCGAGCGCGACCCCGGGGCGAAGGTCGTGGTCGTCGAGGCGCAGCGCGTCGGCTGGGCGGCGTCGGGGCGCAACGGCGGGTTCTGCGAGGCGAGCCTCACGCACGGCCACGAGAACGGCACAGCACGGTGGCCGAAGGAGATGCCCGCCCTCGACCGGCTCGGGCTCGAGAACCTCGACGCGATCGAGCAGTCCGAGGCGCGGTACGGCATGGACTTCCAGTTCGAACGCACCGGTCAGTTCGCCCCCGCGACCGAGCCGCACCAGGTCGAGTGGCTGCAGGAGTGGGCGGCCGAGGACGAGGACGTCCTCTATCTCGACCAGGCCGAGGCACAGGCATCCGTCGCCTCTCCCACCTACCTCGCGGCGGTGTGGGAGAAGGACACCTGCGGCATGGTCCACCCCGCCCGGATGGCCACCGAGCTCGCACGCGTGTGCGAGGAGCGCGGGGTCGAGATCTTCGAGAAGTCGCGCGTGACGGGGCTCGACACGTCGGGCAGCGGGGTCATCGTCGTCACCGAGGGCGGGCGAGTCGAGGCATCCCGTGCCGCGCTCGGCACCAACGTCTTCCCGTCGCTGCTCAAGCGCAACCGGCTGATGACCGTGCCGGTCTACGACTACGTGCTCATGACCGAGCCGCTCACCGGCGACCAGCTGGCGTCGATCGGCTGGCGCGACCGTCAGGGGATCGGCGACCTGGCCAACCAGTTCCACTACTACCGGATCACCAAGGACAACCGGATCCTGTTCGGCGGCTATGACGCGATCTACCACTACGGCAGAAAGGTGCGGCCCGAGTACGAGGACCGGCCAGACGTGTGGGAGAAGCTCGCGAGCCACTTCTTCACGACCTTCCCGCAGCTCGAGGGGCTCCGATTCACGCACCAGTGGGCGGGCGCGATCGACACGTCGACGCAGTTCACGGCGTTCTTCGGCACGGCCCGCGATCGCCGGATCGCGTACGCGGCGGGTTTCACCGGGCTCGGCGTCGGATCGACCCGCTTCGCCGGCGAGGTCATGCTCGACCTGCTCTCCGGGGTTTCGACCGAGCGCACCTCGCTGGAGATGGTCCGCAGACGCCCGCTGCCCTTCCCGCCCGAGCCCGCTGCCGCGATCGGCATCAACGCGACTCGGTGGTCGCTCGACCGCTCCGACCACAACCGCGGCCGGCGCAATCTGCTGCTGAAGACGCTCGACGCGCTCGGGCTCGGGTTCGACTCGTGAGCCGGCTCGAGCCGGGTGAGATGACGGATGCCGCGGCTCTCGGCATCCGTCACGACTCTCTTCCCGATGACCAGGTCGTCGAGGGCACGCCGTCAGCGGGCTTCGTCGAGCTCGACGACGATGCCGGAATCGGCGTGTGGGAGCACACACCGGGAGTCTCGACGGACGTCGAGGCCGACGAGGTGTTCGTCGTGCTCGCCGGGTCGGGGACCCTGGCGTTCGAAGAGCCGGCACTGCCGCCCGTCGAGCTGCGGCCGGGGTCGGTGGTGCGGCTCGAGGCGGGGATGCGGACGGTGTGGACGGTGCGCGAGACCCTCCGGAAGGTCTACATCGCGCCGTAGGGCGACGAGATCATCCGCCGGGGGTGACCTCCGGCCGCGCGCCGCGACGCCCCGGTCCGCTAGATTCCCCCCATGCAGAGATGGTTCATCCTGATCATCCTGGCTGTGAGCCAGTTCGTCATGGTGCTGGACAGCACGGTGATGAACGTCTCGATCTCGAGCGTGGCGGCCGACCTCGGCACGACGATCTCCGGCATGCAGGCGGCGATCACCTTCTACGCCCTCACCATGGCGGCGTTCATGCTCACCGGCGGCAAGCTCGGCGACAAGTGGGGCCGCAAGCGCGCCTTCCGCATCGGCTCGGTCGTGTACGGCGTCGGCTCGCTCGTGACTGCGCTGAGCCCCAATCTCACCGTGCTGCTGCTGGGCTGGTCGCTCGTCGAGGGACTCGGCGCAGTGCTCGTCATCCCCGCCATCGCCGCGCTCGCGGCGATCAACTACACGGGCAAGGATCGAGTCATCGCCTTCTCGGCGCTGGGCGCCGTGACCGGAATGGCGGCCGCGTTCGGGCCGCTCATCGGCGGTCTCGTCACGACGTACTTCTCGTGGCGGTATGTGTTCATCGGCGAGACGATCGTCATGATCGGCGTGCTGCTCGTGGCAGGGCGGATCAAGGACGTCGATCCCGACCCGAAGCTGAAGATCGACATCCCGAGCGTGCTGCTCTCCGCCGGAGGGCTCGCGCTCCTGGTCTACGGCGTGCTGCAGAGCAAGACGTGGGGGTGGTTCGTCCCCCTCGCCCCGCCGGTCATCGGCGATGTGACGGTCGCCCCGCTGGGCATCTCGCCGACCGCGTACCTGATCCTCATCGGGGTCGTGATGCTCATGTACTTCGCGCAGCGGCAACGGCGGCTGGAGGCTGCGGGTCTGAATCCGCTCCTGAAGATCAGCCTCCTGCGGATCCCGGCGCTGCGCAGCGGGCTCACCGGGTTCACGAGCCAGTACTTCGCGATCGCCGCGCTCTTCTTCGTCGTGCCGGTGTACCTCCAGACGATCCTCTCCTTCGACGCGCTGGAGACGGGCCTGCGGATCCTCCCCCTCTCGGCGGGTCTGGTGATCTTCGCCATCGTCGGATCGCGGATGACGTCGTCGCGGTCGGCCCGCTGGATCAGCCGCTTCGGACAGTTCACCATGGCCATCGGCATCCTGATCGTGATGTTCGCCATCCAGCCCGAGCTCGGCGACGCGATCTTCGCCGTCGGCATGTTCATCATCGGCGCCGGGTTCGGCCTGCTCGCCTCGCAGCTCGGAAACGTCAACATGAACGCCGTCGAGGAGAAGGACAGCTCGGAGGTCGGCGGCCTGCAGGGCACGTTCCAGAATCTCGGCTCGTCGTTCGGGACGGCCGTCGTGGGGTCGATCTTCATCCTCCTGCTCTCCGGCGGGTTCGCCTCGGCCGTGCAGCTGAGCGAGACGATCCCCACCGACGTGAAGGGGCAGGTTCTGGAGGCGACCGCACAGGGCGCGCCGATCATCTCCCAGCAGCAGGCCGAGCAGCTCGTCATCGAGGGCGGCGGCAGCCCCGAGGTGGCGCAGGAGATCGCCCAGACCTACGCGACGACCCAGCTCGACTCCCTCAAGCAGTCGCTGTTCTGGGTCTTCGCGTTCACGATCATCTCGGTCGTGCTCGCCCGCAACCTGCCGACCACTGTGAAAGGAGTGGCGCCGGGCGCAGAAGCGGAAGCAGATGGCCCCGGCGACGCCGACGACTCGCCCGCCGATCGCTGAGAACTCATTCGGCATCCGTCGCCCTCGGCATCCGTCGCCCTCGGCATCCGTCGCCCTCGGCATCCGTCGCCCTCGGCATCCGTCGCCCTCGGCATCCGTCGCCCTCGGCATCCGTCGCCCTCGGCACTCGACACCCGTCGCGCCGACACTCGGCATCATTGGCGCTCGACACACCCGTCGCGCCGACACTCGATACCTTTCGGCACTGCCAACCCGACACCCCGGCCGGCTGACGCTGGCATCACGCCGCGACACGCCAGCGAGCGCGTTCGGGCGGAGGATCCCAGAGCCACCGCAACGGAGATCTCGAGCGAAGCGGGATCGCCGCACCGCCGGTGGCCTGCGGTGGATAGAGCATGAAGACTCCATCGACACGAGCGATACGCCACCCGCAGTTGTGCAGGTGAAGGTGATGGAATCTGCAGAGCAGCACCCCGACGGCGCAGTCGGTTCTGCCGCCGTCCGCCCAGTGGTCGCAATGATGCGCCTCACAGTAGGCGGGAGGTCGGTCGCATCCTGGCCACACGCACCCGCCGTCGCGGATCGCGAGAGTGAGCCGCTGCTTCCGGCTGAAGAGGCGCGCCTTCCGCCCGGCATCCAAGGGGTTTCCGCAGGTGTCGACGGTCACTTCGACGGTTTCCGTCGCGCAGAGCGCCCGCTCGAGCACGGAGCCGGGTACGGTGATCGCGCCGTCGTCGGAGTGAGCGGTCGTGAGCAGCCGATCGAGGGCGTCCCGCTGCAGGGTCTCACCCGAGACGGTGTCCTTGATCGTGACGAGGCGCACTCCCGCCTCCCGCGTGCCGTAGACGTCCTCGGCGGTCGCGAGCGCACCAGCACGGAGCACGTCGATGAACAGGTCGTAGGCCAACTGGTCGTTCGTCCGCGGATCGTTGAGGAGCGCCTCCGCCGCCGCCTTCTCGTCCTCGGCGACGAACCGCGGTCCGCCGCGTCTCGGCGAGTGCGCGGCATCCATCATCCCGCGCACCCACTCGCCCATCTCGTCATCGAAGGTGATGTGCGCCTGGCGCTGTCCCTCGGCGGTCGACGACCACCGGAACGACCGCTTGGCGAATCTCGCGGCGAAGCGCTCTTCAGCGCCGGCCGGGTCGAGCATGTCCTTGAGCGAGCGGGCACGGGCAGCGAGGTCCTCGACCGTGCAGTCGGCGGCTTCTCGAGCGAGCTCCCGCGCCGCGGCGCGCCACGCCTCGACCACCGCCTCGGACTCCCGGCCGTCGATGTGCGGCGGCTCCCTGAGACCGCCGCGGATGGCGTGGTGCTGCGCGGTGGTGATCCGGCCCGCGAGCAGTGCCTCACGGAGCGGCTGATGCCACGGCGGCGCCGTGGAGACGTCATCCGCCTCCGGCACGGGATCCAGCCCCGGCACCGTACCCGCGGCGCCCGCCTCGCCGATGCCGTCGAGCAGCGCCTCGCCGACCTTCACGGCGCGGGTTGCCTCCCCGCGTGTCGTGCCGGTCAGGTCGCGGATGAACTCCACCGCGTTACGGTGCCCGGTCTCCTGGGTGAATCCGCCGTGCCCTCGCTCTCGTCCCGAACGCGCGGACGCGATCCCGGCGAGAACCGACTGCAGCGTGGTCACCTTCTTGACGAGTCCCGTCGTCTCGGAGAGCAGGTCGCGCACCGAGGAGTCGCTGAGCCGAACCGCGGAAGCCGGCAGCACAGCCGCATCGACATCGAGCTCCGCGAACGCGGCAAGCCGGTCCACGGTCTCGCGCAACTCTTCGAGGAAGCTCATGCATCTAGTATGCCGGGGTCCTCCGACATTCGAACAAAGATTCCGCATCTCGTGGATAACTCGCCCGAAGCGGCGTTGCTAGCCTTGACAGCAGCTATGAAGGGAGGCGCCGTGACTGTCATCACCATGCGCAATCTCGACGACGACATCCAGAAGCGGCTGAAGGTCCGCGCGGCGGCTCACGGACGGTCGATGGAGGCGGAAGCGCGCGACATCCTGACCGCGGCGGTCTCGAGCAACAGCATGATCGTCGACTGGATCGAAGCTGCGCGCGACGGACTTGACATCGGGCCGGTCGATCCCTGGGCGGTCAGCTGACCGCCACGACGGTGTCCGGGCTCGAGAAAGCGGGAGTCGATGCGCTCGGTCTCGGACTCGACGAGGTCGAGCATGTCGTCCACGAGCCAGCGCGGAGTGAAGACCTCGCCGTGATCGGCGACGCGCCGGCGCGACTTCACCAGCTGCTCGTCGGCCAACGGCGGCTCCCCTCCTGTTGAGACAGAGCCTCAGTGTACTTGTACCCGGTGACATACGCCCTGGCACGATCCACCGGCAATCACGACGCTGGAACGGTGCCCCGAGTCCCCTCCGCCGCAGCCGCTCACGTCGGCGAGCGGATCGCCGAGGCCCGGCGGCGCTACACCGTGACGCACGACATGCTCGCCGCGCGGACCGGCATCGACTCGTCGAACATCCGCAGCTATGAGAGCGGGCGGGCGATGCCCAGCATCCACACCCTGATCCGAATCGCAGTCGCGCTCGACACCGATCCGGGGTACTTCCTCGACGGGCTCACGCTCGAGCTCTTCGACCGCGCGGAGCGCGGGCGCCAGGCGAGCTGAAGTCCGGGTCTCGATACACGCGCTTCGCGCGCACTCGACCACCGGGGGCGGGCGATCAGCTGCTCTGCCGGCGTCGACCACTGGCGAAGGGCGATCACCGCTTTCGCGCACTCGACCACCGGGGTTGTATTGTGGCTACAATTAGGCCATGAATGTAGCCACAGTGGGAATCCGTGACCTGCGGGACGGACTCAGCCGTCACCTCGCCGACGTGCAGGCTGGAACCGAGATCACCGTGACCGACCACGGCAAGCCGATCGCGAAGATCGTGCCGATCGGGAAGGAGTCAGGGCTCGAGAGGCTCATCCGGGAGGGGCTCGTGACCCTCCCGAAGGGTCCCCGGCGGCCCTTGCCTGAGCCGATCAAGGCGAACGGAACCGTCAGTGACCTCATCAAGGAACAGCGCAGGTAGCGCTGAGTGGTCTCGTTCTTCGACGCGTCGGCCATCGTCCCCCTGCTGATCGATGAGCCGTCGACTGCACGCTGCACGGCGGCCTGGGACGAGGCGCCCTATGTCGTCTCCAGCGCCATCGCCTTCGTGGAGGTGCACGCCGCACTGGCGCAGGCACGTCGACAAGGACGACTGGACGACATCTCACATCGCCGCGCCATAGCCGACTTCGACCCCATCTGGGAGGACATGGTTCAGGTGCCCGTTGACGGCGCGGTGATCCGACACGCGGCGACTCTCAGCGCCAGCCACGCGTTGCGGGGATACGACGCCGTCCATTGCGCCACGGCGCTTGCCGTGGCATCCGATGACTTCGTCGCGGTTAGCGGCGACCGCGACCTGCTGCGCGCGTGGAGCGACCTCGGCATCGCGACGATCGACACCGCCGGCTGACTTCCGCCGAGCATGCCCTCTTGACGCCGAGCATGCCCCTTCTGTGCCGAGCATGCCCTCTTGACGCCGAGCATGCTCCTTCGGCGCCGTCGGCGCGGAACGGGCGAGGTCGACGCGAAGCGGTCGAGGTCGCAGAAACGGGCGAGGTCGGCGCGAAGGCGGGGGTCAGCGGCCGGCGGAGCGACGCACGAGCAGTGCCAGGTGCAGCGCCGTCTGGGTCTCGCCGTCGTCGAGGTCGGCGCCCAGCAGCTCCTCGATGAGGGCGAGGCGCTGGTAGAACACCGAGCGCGACAGGTGCGACGCGGATGCCGCCGCGGTGCGGTTTCCGGGATGCGCGAGCATTGCCTCCAGCACGTCGAGCAGGTCGCCGTTGCGGGCGAGATCGTGGACGATCAGTGGTGCCAGCATCCGCTCGCCGTGCTCGAGCACGCGGTGGTCGTCGCGCAGCGCGGTCACCAGCTGCACGAGCGGGCGGTTCTCGGCGCGGCGCAGCTGCGGTTCGCGGCCGCTGCGGCGCCCGCGTCCGCGCGCGAGGTCGACGGCCTCGTGCAGCGAGACGAGCGCGCCGTCGAGGTCGCTCGCCGCGCGACCGACGGACACCACGAGCCGGTCTGCGTCGTCCGACGGCTCCAGCAGCGCGCGGGCGAACGCGAGCGCGGCCGCGTCGCCGAAGGCGGCATCGGCCGGGAGCGAGAGGAGCAGAGCGGATGCCGGCGCGGCGACGCCATCCGGCGCGGAACCGGCGAGAGCTCGACCGCGGAGGGCGCGAGCCGCGGCATCCGTCCCCTCGGCCGACACGCGGGCGCCCGACACGACGATGCCGAACAGGCGCGTCCCGCGCAGCGGAAGGCCGGCCGCCTCGAGGCGGGCAGCCGCGCCTCCGGCACCGGCGAACCGGCCCGCGAGCAGTCCGTCGACCAGCCGGCGCCGCCCGATGCGGCCCCACTCGTCGGAGTCGCCGTCGGCGAGCCGTCCCACCGCGAGCGCGATCGCACCCTGCTCGAGCACCGCGGCACGACCGGCCGCGTGGTCGGGTCCGGGGAGAGCGATGAGGTGACCCCAGCGGATGCCGCGCGCCTCGACCGGCACGAGGAGCCAGTCCTCGGGCCCTGGCGCGGTGCCCCGCTCGCGCCGCTGCTCCGCGCGGCGGTGGGCGGAGCGGGAGCGCAGCTCCCAATCGGTGAACAGCTCCTCCTCGACGGCGAGCGGCACCTCTGCCGAGACGACGTCATGGGCGAGGTTCTCGAGCACGACGGGCGCGCCGAGCGTCTGCGCGAGCTGGTGCACGATGAAATCGGCGGGCGAGCCGCGCAGCACGAGCGCGGTGAAGCGCTCGCGCACCTCGTCGCGGGCGCGCAGCGCGTCGGTCTGCCCGGCGATGATCCTGCTGTGCACGGCCTCGGTGACGGTGACGAACTTCACCTCGCGATGCAGCACGATGAACGCGAGTCCACGCTCGTCGGCGGCCCGCGCGACGACGGCCGGCACGTCGCGATAGTGCGTGCCGAGCTCGAGCACGAGACCGGCCGCCCCGGCGTCGACGAGCTCTCCTACGAAGCGGCGGAGGTCCCCCGAATCGCTCGGCCACGACGATCCGGTCGACAGCAGCAGCTCGCCGCCGTTGAGCAGCCGCGCCACCCCCGCACTGTCGGACACGTGCAGCCACCGCACCCGCGCCTCGAGGGCTTCACCGCCGACGAGGACCTCGGGAAGACCCCCCGCGACGGCGTCGAGCGCGATCACCTCGCGCACCGTGGGAAGGGTCTCGTGGGCGGCGCTGCCGGTCGGACGATCCGTACGGCGGATTCGATCCTCGCGCTGTTCGGGCACCATCATGGCCACTTCTGCTCTGTCGAACCGGGACGCCCACAGCCTAGCCGACCCCGGTCGATCTGTCCGGCTCGCGCGACTCATCGGCGCGGCCATCGGCGCTGCCGCGTCCGGCATCCCACCCCCTGCTCGCATCGGAGTCGGCGAGCACCCCACGCGAACGCTGGGCGGATGCGACACCCCGGGGCGGCCGGGGCGGTCGGGGCGGTCGGGGCGCGGACGCAGCTGAGCAGAGTGCGGAGATCGCGGCATCCGTTCTCTGGTCTGCGACGAACAACACGTGCGTCCAGGGAAGGCGGATGCGCGGGAATGAATCCCTGGGACATCGGGTTATTCCTGTACTCGGCACCGCTCCGTGCCGCAGGAGGGGATCGTGGGCAAGAACTACATCGACATCGAGAACGACCAGGGCGAGACGCTGCGTTATCGCAAGCACGTCAATGGCCGCGGACTGATCGCGCACGGCGCCAAGGTGCACCCCAGCGCAGTCATCGAAGCGGGCGCGTACGTCGAACCGGGGGTGCAGATCGCCGCAGGCGCGCACGTCGGTCGAGGCGTATGGGTCGAGACGGATGCCGTGATCGGCCCCGACGCGAAGATCGCCCCCCACGCGCACATCGGATCCGGCGCCGCGATCGGCGCGGGCGCCAAGATCGGCGTCCGCACGCTCGTGGGGACCGGGGCGCGCGTGGCCGTGGGCTCCCTCATCGGCGACGACGAGACGATCGCCGACGGCGAGCGCGTCGCCACGGACCGCCGGGGGCTCC
>Ga0307505_10000214_pt1 | contig 70610 bp, 52 predicted proteins | sample 23_S_MG_FD_202183 | JGI IMG/M metagenome (GOLD analysis project Ga0307505, IMG submission 202183) | Soil microbial communities from Populus trichocarpa stands in riparian zone in the Pacific Northwest, United States - 23_S | ecosystem: Environmental > Terrestrial > Soil > Riparian zone > Trees... | reverse complement strand
GTCGAACGGCGATTTCGCGACGAAGGCATAGTTGACACTATGTTGAGGAGCGAAATCGTCGTTCGGCGAAGCAGGCAGGCCGCTATCGGCTGTCGTAGCAGAAGGGCTGTGAGAAATGCGGGCTAGAGGCCGGCGCGCTCGGCGTCGGAGATCGGCATCCAGGAGGCGATCTTCTGCTCGTCCACCTTCAGCTTGCGTCCGAAGAGCTTCTTCCACAGGCCGAGGATGCCCGTCTTCCAGAGAATGAACCCGCTGTAGCCCGTGATGACGGAGAACTCGCCGAAGCGCAGGTGGCGGAGTCCCTGCTTGATCAACCAGGGGATGCGCGCGAACTGGATCAGGATGGGGTGCATCTTCTGCGGCTCATTGAAGGCGCGCACGTGCGGCAGGAGCTTGTCGAACCACTTCCGCGGCAGCCGGTAGACCAGCAGGACGTAGAGCAGCACGTTCGCGAACGTGGGACGCAGGGACGTGTAGTTCGCATTGATCTGCTCGAGGTCGATGCCGTTCTCCTGCATCTGCTTCTCGAGCACCGTGTTCGGGATGACCCGCAACGAGAAGATGTTCAGTGTGAAGGGGCGGGCCAGGCGCCACACCAGCTCCAGCGTGTCGATCACGTCCTGGCGCGTCTCCACCGGATTGTCCACGATGATGTCGTAGGCCGGGTTGATGTGGTACTTCGAGAACTTGGCCAGGTCCCCGGCAGCGCGCTCCACGCGCGCAATCGGCGTGGGGCGGCGGTAGAAGTCGAGGATGCGCTGGCTGCCGCTCTGGATGCCCATGCGCACGCGATTCATACCTGCCCAGGTCAGCACTTCCAGCTTGTCCTGCTGCACATAGCTGGGGATCACGCCATAGACGCAGAAGTTGAGACCCACTTCCTGGCGCCAGCGCGTGGCGAACTCCGTGAGCTCGGGCAGCGGGATGGCCATGAAGCTGTCGTCGTGAAAGAGCACCGTGTTGATGTGCGGATGAACTTCGCGGGCCTTGCGGATCTCAGTGACGATGTACTCGGGCGAGGTGTGCCGGATGCGCTTGTAGAGAGGATCGTTCTTGATGAAAACCGTGTTGCCGCAGAACGTGCAGTGAAGCGGACAACCGATGGACCAGATGGCCTGATAGGCGAGGCCGTTGTTCTGCAGATAGTCCGAGAGCTTGATGCGCCGGAAGCCTTCCCCGGGGCCGTAGATCCACTCCTCACCGGCGTACTTCTGGAACGGCATCGCCTCCAGCTCCGCCGCGCTCATGAGAGGGCGAAAGCCGTTGCGGACGATCTGCCCGTCTTTCTGCCTGAACCAGAAGTTCTGGACCTTGGTGAAGTCCTCACCACGCGTGTAGAGATCGAGCCATTCCGCGAAGGCCAGCTCTCCTTCACCCGTGCAGATCGCGTCGACCTCGGCCTCGATGGCGTTCTCGGGATAGATGATGGGGTGGATGCCGCCCCACATGATGTAGGCCTCGGGCGTGAGCTCGCGGACGCGCGCCACCACCTTGCGCGCCACATCGGCGTAGCCCGTCATGCACGAGACCGCCACCAGTTCGGCGCCGGCGATGCCCCGCGCGATCTCGTCGATCTGCTCGGGCCCGAACTTCTGCGCCGTGCCCATCTTCCGCGAGAACGACTTCCAGAAGGAGCGGTAACTGTTCGTCCCGACATAGAAGAACTTCGTGTCGGGATTCACACGCTCCATGAACGCCGCCATCTTCCGGTACCCGGTCGCGGTGATTCCGTCCTCGAAGGACACCATGTGGATCTTCATGCGCGCTCGACAACATAGCATCCTCGGGGTGCCTTCCCTCGAATCACGCTGGTCGGTGCCGTTGTGGGCGGCCTCCGCGCCCAAGGCTGGCCACGCACTTGCACTGTTCCGTCCGCATGGGAAATTTACTTTGGTTGATCATCGTCATTCTGGTCATCGCGTGGCTCGTCGGCGGATTCGTGCTCCACGTCGGAAACCTCATCCACATTCTTCTGGTGATCGCGTTGATCCTCATCGTGTACCGGCTCGCGACCGGCCGTAAGGTCATATAGGCCGTCCTGCCGTAAGAAGGAACGGTAGCTGTGGAGCGGTGGGCTTTAGCCCACCGGGCTCTCGCGAAGCGCTTCCCCTCTGCCGTCTCGCCTTCGACGGAGCACGCGGCTTTCGGCACGAGAGTCCCGAGAGCCTCACACGACTCCGGCGCACTCGTCGCGAGCGCCCGGAGGGCTAAAGCCCACCGCTCCACAGTTGCTCGTTTGAGCCCGCCCTGTACTACAAACAACGAAATTCTTCGCGCGGCGCGCACAGCCTCCTGTCATCCTGAGCGGGTGGCCAATGCATCGTTGGGTTGTCGGGCACAGCCCGCGCTGTGAGGGCCCGTGCTACCTCTTCCACGCGCGGACCAGCGCCTCGACACGTCGCGCGTCGATGACGCCGCCGGTCTTCAGACTGGTGCCCACGATTGCGCCGTCCGCCTCGGCGAACTGCTCCGCATTCTCCGCCGTCAATCCACTGCCGAGGAGGATGGGCGCGTCGACAGCCGCCCGAAGCTCGGCGAGCTGGCGCGGATCGGCGGCACCGCCCGTCTCCGCGCCGGTGATGATCAACACGTCGGCCAGGCCGCGCAGACGGAGATCCTTCGGCGACACGTCCCCCAGCGGCGTGGCGTGCTTGACGAGATGGTCCGCGAAGAGCAGCACGTCCGGCGCGAGAGCGGCGCGCTTGCGCAGCGAGGCGTACGCGTCCCCTTCGATGATCCCCTGATCCGTGACCGCCGCGCCTGTGTGGATATTCACGCGGATGAACGCCGCCCCCGTCGCCGCGGCGATGCCCAACGCGGACAGCGCGTCGTTGCGCAGCACATTCACGCCGAACGGCAAACGTACCTCGCGCGCGATCTCAGTCACGATCCGCGTCATCGCCGCCACGGTCTCCGCCTCGACGCGCCCTCGCGTGAACGGCCGGTCCCCGAAGTTCTCGATGACGAACCCATCCGCCCCACCCTCCGCAATCGCCCGCGCGTCCCGCAACGCGACGTTGAGCACCTCCGCCAGCGAAGAGAACAGCGGAGCCCCAGGCAAGGCCCCCAAGTGGACCATCCCGAACAAGGCGCGAGAGGAGAACCGCGACGCGAAAACGGAGCGTGTGAGCATAGAGTCGGTGCTGGGTGCTGAATAGTAGCCTAGCTGTCGTTGTCGGTTATCAGTTGTCGGTTGTCAGCCGTCCACACCTGCTCCGCTCTCCTTCCCGCGCCTGCCCCCTGCCCCTGCGCCCTGCCCCCTGCCCGGAACACACCGAAGCTATACTCCTCGCCGCATGTCGGACTTCCACCTTTTCAACACGCTGAGCCGTTCGAAAGAGCCCTTCCTTCCCATCACTCCCGGGGAGGTGCGGATCTACTCGTGCGGGCCGACGGTCTATGGTCACCCGCACATCGGCAACCTGCGGACCTTCCTGTGGAGCGACCTCCTGCGGCGGTATCTCGAGTATCGCGGCCTGCGCGTGCGTCAGGTCATGAACATCACCGACGTCGAGGACAAGATCATCCGCAATGCCAACGCGGCGGGCCAGGACATCGGCACCTACGTGCAGCCCTACATCGTGGCGTTCTACGACTCACTGAAACGCCTGCGCATCCGGGCCGCCGACGCCTATCCGCGCGCCACCGAATACATCCCGCAGATGGTGGAGCTCGTGCAGCGACTGACTGAGCGCGGACACACGTACGTCGTGGATGGCTCGACCTACTTCCGCGTCTCCACGCTTCCCGGCTACGGCAAGCTGGCCGGGGTGGAGATCGACGCTTCCAGCGAATTCAGCCGCATCGAGTCCGACGAGTACGAGAAGGAATCCGCTCGCGACTTCGTCCTCTGGAAAGCCAGGAAAGACGGTGAGCCTTCGTGGGAGACCGCCATCGGCGAAGGCCGCCCCGGATGGCACCTCGAGTGCTCGGCCATGGCCATGAACCTGCTCGGCGAGACGTTCGACATCCACACGGGCGCCTTCGACCTCATCTTTCCGCATCACGAGAACGAGCTCGCGCAAAGCGAAGGATCGACCGGCAAACCGTTCGTCCGCTTCTGGGTGCACGGCGAGCACCTCAACATCGACGCGCAGAAGATGTCCAAGTCCCTCGGCAACATCTACACGCTGAAAGAGCTCGAAGATCTCGACTACTCGCCGCTGACCGTGCGCTACGCGCTCCTCTCCGTGCCGCACCGCACGAAGCTCAACTTCACCACGCAGTCGCTCGACGATGCCAAGCAGGCGCTCTCGCGCATCGAGTCCTTCCTGCTCCGGCTGGACGAGGTGGCCGGCTCCGGACCGAAAGACGCCGCCCAGGCCAGCGATCAGGGCGATGAGATCATCGGCCGCTTCCTCGGCGATTTCCAGGAAGCCATGGATGACGACCTCAATACGGCTGGCGCCCTGGGCGCCCTCTTCACCTTCATCCGCGACGGCAACTTCGCCATGGATGCCGGCCGCATCTCCTCCGGCGACGCCGAGGGCATGCGCGCGGCGCTCCGCAAAATCGACCCCGTCCTGGACATCTTCCCTGAGCTCGAACAGAGCATCGACGCCGAGATCGAAGCCCTCATCGACGCCCGCAACGCCGCCCGCAAGTCCAAGAACTTCGCCGAGAGCGACCGCATCCGCGCCCTCCTCGACTCCCGCGGAATCACCCTCGAAGACACCCCGGGAGGAACGAGGTGGAGACGGAAGTGACCCCGTCTTCCTCGTGTCTTCGGTTTTCGTGTCTTACGCTTCGGATCCTGGAGTCTCATGGCTCATAGGCACACAGTCCCATAGACCCATGTGGCGCCGACCGGCCTCTGTACTACTAAACTCGAAATTCTTCGCGCGGCGCGCACAACCCTCTGTCATCCTGAGCGGGTGGCGGGATGGGGGGCGAAGGATCCCCTGCCGACGGAGCGAGTGTCGTGCTTCGGCAGGGGATCATTCGCCCCCCATCCCACCGCCCGCTCAGGATGACAGGCCAATGTTGCGTTGGGTTGTCGGACACAGCCCGCGCTGTGAGACTCTGAGACCGCACGCCGAAGCCGAATCTCGAAGACTCGAAGACTCGACGACTCGACGACCTCGCGCTACGAAGAAGAGAGGAAAAGAAGCGAACCGATGATCGCCTACCTCCAAGGGACCCTCCGCCAACTCGACGCCACCCGCGCCCTCGTCGTCACGGGCGGAGTCGGGTACGAAGTCCACATCTCGCTCTCCACCTATTACCGGCTGGAGGGGAAACCCGAGGTCGCGCTCGAGATCCACACTCACGTGCGCGAGGACGCACTATCCCTTTATGGCTTCGCCACCGCCGAAGAGAAGATGGCCTTCGAGAAACTGATCTCGATCTCGGGGATTGGTCCGACGCTCGCGCAGAAGATCCTCTCCGGCATCGATCCTCACGATCTCGCGGACGCCATCGCCCGCGCCGACGCTCGCAAACTCTCTTCCATCCCCGGCGTGGGCAAGAAGACCGCGGAGCGCATCTGCCTCGAGTTGCGTGACAAGCTCGTCGTGGCTACGCCCCTCACCACCGCCGCACCGACGCGCCTCAGCATCGACGACGACGTGCAATCCGCGCTGGTCAACCTCGGCTACCGGCCCAAAGACAGCGAGATCGCGGTAGAGAAAGCACGCCAGGAGCTCGGCGCCGACGCGGAGTTCTCTGCGATTCTCAAGCGAGCCCTGAGACATCTCACAAAATAACCATTGCTTTCATGCCCAGAAAACATAAAGTTATTAGCCGGAGGTATCAAAGATGGTCCGCCGGCTTCTTCTCGTCTCGGTCTTCCTGTTCACGCTGCCTGCTCTCGCCGCCACGATTCACAACGACGACAGTTGCGACGTTGCCACACTCCCCGCGGCGACGCTGCTGCTTCCCTACTTCGAAGTCGACGTCGATGACTTCGGCGGCGACACCACGCTTCTCACCATCACCAATGTCACCAACGTCGATCGCATCGCCAGGATCACCCTCTGGACCGACCGTTCGTATCCGGTCCTTTCCTTCAACATCTACCTGACCGGCTACGACGTGCAGGCCATCAACCTGTTCGACGTGATCGCTCGCGGGCTGATTGCTCCCGATCCGGGAACCGGAACCGGTGTGACGCAGCGGGGCACCTACTCCGACCAGAACCACGCCATCGACTTGACTGGCTGTAATCGCCTTCCCGGCTCGCTCGACCCCGTGTACATCACCCGGATGCAGTCGGCCTTCCGCCAGGGAGTGATCCCTGCCCTGGGCGCGCTCTTCCCGGCGTGCAACGAGGCCGGCGGAGTCCACGAGAATGCGACCGGATACGCCACCATCGACGTCGTGCGCACCTGCTCGCCGCACATGCCGACGGACCCCCGCTATTGGACGGAGGACATTGCCTTCGACAACGCACTGACCGGCGACTATCAGCAGGTGGATACCCGCAACAACTACGCGCAAGGCAACCCGCTCGTCCACATCCGCGCCATCCCCGAGGGAAACACCCTGTACGAGCGCCGCGCGCAGCCGGCGAACTTCGACGCCGGATTTCCACGCACGTTCTATAGCCGCTATCAGAACGCCAGCGAACCTCGCTTCGACGGACGGCAGCCGCTGCCCTCCGCCTTCGCCGCTCGCTGGATCGAAGGGGGCACGGCCTTCTTTCAGACTTCATTCAAGATCTGGCGCGAGGGAACGACCGGCGCAAATGCGACCTGCACGAGCTATCAAGGCGAGGCAGAGCTTCCGCCCACCGAGACCGTCCGATTCGACGAGGCAGAGAACGCCGTCGTGTTTCGCTACGACAATGTGTTCCCTCCCGTCGTGACGCCTCAACTGCCGCCCACCTCCCTGGCCTCCTCCGAGGACCAGAACATCTTCCCTCGACTTCCCAACGGCGCGGTGGCGGGATGGGTTTACCTGAACCTCGACAACTGCGGCTCCGGGACCTGCGACGAGGTCGCCTCTCAGAACTGGGTCGTCACCTCCATGCGAGCCCAGGAACGCTTCTCCACCGACAACGACACGACGGCACTCGGCAATGGGTGCTCCCCGGTCGCCCCGGTCAGCGAAGTGACCACTGGCGGCGGAGGGGTCATCGGCCCAGCCCCGAATACGAATCCGTGATCGCACGCTGAGTGCTGGAGTGCTGTCCGCAACGGGTATCGCACGTGGAGCCCTCCAGTGGTTTGGGTTGTCGGTTGTCGATGCATTGCCTGTCATCCCGAGCCGGCCCACGCCGCGTGCGGCGCACTTGAGAGCAAGAAACAAAGGCTGCGTACCTGTCACGAGAGCGACCCCTCATCCGCCTTCGGCACCTTCTCCCCTCTGCGGAGGGGAGAAGGCTCTCGGTGTGGGTGCGTCGCGAGCTGGAGTAGTTCATCGCGAGAACGAAAATCGAGAGCCTTCTCCCCCCGGCTTCTTGGGGGGGAGAAGGTGGCCATCGGCCGGATGAGGGGGGCGATGCAGCCTCCGATGAGTGTGCATTTTGATCCTGCAAACATTGGGAGTTTCTTGGAAGCGTCGAGCGAGGGATGACACAACTTCAGGGATCACCCATAACTGACAACCGCCAACGCGACAACAAGAGCGCACGGGACACCCAGCACCCAGCACCACTCTCCGCTCTCCGTAAAATAATTGTTGCGATTATGAGCTGATGGCATAAAGTTATTCGCCGGAGGTCATCCGTAATGGTCCAACGGCTCCTATTCGTCTGTTTCATCCTCATTTCCCTTCCCACGTTCGCCGCGACTGTCGACAACGACGACAGTTGCGACATCTCGGTGCTCCCCGCGGCCACGCTGCTGCTCCCCTACTTCGAGGTCGACCTCGAAAACCAGAGTGGGGAGACCACGATCTTCACCGTCACCAACGTCACCAATCTCGATCAGATCGCGCACGTCACTCTTTGGACCGACTACGGATTTCCGGTCATCAATTTCAACCTCTACCTCACCGGCTACGACGTCCAGGCGATCAACCTCTTCGACATCCTCGCCCGCGGTGTCATCGCCCCGGATGCGGGCACAGGAACCGCGGTCACCAAGCGGGGCACGTATTCCGATCGCAATTCGGCGCTCAATCTCACCGCCTGTGATCGCCTGCCCGGCTCGCTGGACCCCGTCTACATCACACGCATGCAGCAGGCGTTCACGGAGGGCAAGGTTCCCGCCCTCGGTACGCTGAACGGCTGCACGAACATCGGCGGCGTCCACGACCTCGCGATCGGCTATCTGACCGTCGATGTCGTGGGATCGTGCGGCACTTCCATGGCCACGGACCCCGACTACTGGACCGAGAACATCCGCTACGACAACGTCCTCATCGGCGACTACCAGCAGATCAACAGCAGCGAGAACTTCGCGCAGGGCGGCTCCATGGTGCATCTCCGCGCCATTCCCGAAGGCAGCACGCCCGCCGCGCGCGTCAATCAAACCCAGTACAACTCGGGGTTCGAGAGGACGTTCTACGGACGCTACCAGGCACCCAATACGCCGAAACTCGATGGCCGCCAGCCACTCCCTTCCGCTTTCGCCACCCGCTGGATCAACGGTGGACCGACAGACTTCGCGACCTCCATGAAGGTCTGGCGCGAAGGGCGGACCGACGGAGATGAGACCTGCGCTCGCTACGGATTCGAGGCAAACCGGAAGACGACCGAGATCGTGGTCTTCGACGAGAACGAGAACGCGGTCAGCTTCGCACCTTCCCGGGGCGATCCCCCTTTGTTGATCCTCCCGGAGCTCCCGTCCACCTCGCGAACCATGGTGTCCGACGGCGAGATCTACCCACAGCAGGCCAACGGTTCTCGGGCCGGCTGGATGTACTTCAACCTCGATCACACCACCGGTGATCTCGACGCGAGTCAGAACTGGATCGTGTCCTCCATGCGCGCCGAGGGTCGCTATTCCACGGATATCGACGCAATCGCCCTCGGCAACGGCTGTTCGGCCCCCGTGCAAACGACCACGATCACGATCGCCGGCGGGCCCTCCATCGCGCCCGCGCCGAACCCTGCACGCTCTTCCACCGGCGTGGCCACGGCCAACAACGACGACAGTTGCGACATCGCCTTGCTGCCCGCGGCCACCTTGCTCGTCCCCTATTTCGAAGTCGACCTCGAGGATCCGGCCGGCGAGACGACTCTCTTCACCGTGACCAACGTCAGTCCCTCGGATCAGATCGCACGCGTCACGCTCTGGACCGACGCTGCCTATGCGGTGATCAGCTTCAACATCTACCTCACCGGCTATGACGTGCAGGCCATCAACCTCTACGACATCCTCGCGCGCGGCATCATCGCGCCGGCGGAAGGGACCGGCACGCAAGTCACAACGCGCGGAGAGTATTCCGGGCGCAACCCCACCATCGACCTGGGCGGTTGCCAGAAGCTTCCCGGCGTGCTTCCTCTGGAGATGATCACCTTCCTCAAGCGGGCGTTCACGGAGGGACGGATCCCCAACGAATGCAACATCGCCGGTCTGGAACACGACAACGCGGTGGGCTACGCCACCATCGACGTCGTCCGTACCTGCTCGAACAACAACCCCACCATGCCGGCCTACTGGACCGACGACCTGCTCTACGACAACGTGCTCATCGGCGACTACCAGCAAGTGCAGAGCGCGGAGAACTTCGCGCAGGGCAACACGATGGTGCACGTCCGCGCCGTCCCCGAGGGAGGGACGCCTGCCACGCGCGCGCCCTCGCAGTTCGCGCATACGTTCTACTCGCGCTATCAGGCCGCAGCTACGCCCTGGCTCGACGGACGGCAACCACTGCCCGCCGTCTTCGCCGCGCGCTGGATCCAGGGTGGCGCAGGGTCCTTCCAGACCAGTCTCAAAGTCTGGCGCGCGGGCAAGAGCGGCAGCAATCCGTCCTGCATCGCCCATCAAGACAACACAAACCTCAGTCTCATCGAGGCCGTACGCTTCGACGAAGCGGAGAACGCGGTCGGAGACATCCCCGTCAGCCGCGTTTGCGCGCCCCTGGACATCAGCACGATCACGCCAACCACGTCGATGACCAGCGTCACCGATTCAAATCTCTACCCGCAGCTCACCAACGGGGCAGTGGCCGGGTGGCTCTACCTCAACTTCGACAACTGCGACATCGACGACTACGCGAGCTCGAACTGGGTGATCAGCTCCATGCGCGCCGAGGGACGCTACTCCGTCGACTTCGACGCGCCAGCCCTCGGCAACGGTTGCTCGGCCCCGGTCCGCGAAAGCGAGGTCACGACCGGATCGATCATCATCGGCCCTGCCCCCAACACTCGATGACAATCACGTTTCTCCACGGTCGCGGCGCTCGCCGCGACCGTGGCAATTGCTTGCAGTAGCGGGCGAAGGCGCCCGCGGCAACGGACAAGCACTTGCCACCGTCCGCCAGTCCACGGTGCTAGCATCCCGGTGTGTCGCTCGACCAGCGGGTGTTCGCCATCCATCGACCCTCTCCGGCTCTGCTGAAGTACTACGTCCTCTCCTCGTTTCTGGTCGGACCCTTCTTCCTCTTCCCGCTTCTCTACTTGAACTTTCGCTACCGCTCCATGCGCTACGAGTTCGACGAGGAAGGGATCTCCATGAGTTGGGGAATCCTGTTCCGGCGGCAGATCACGCTCACCTACGCGCGCATCCAGGACATTCATCTCACCAGTAACATCATCGAGCGCTGGCTCGGACTGGCGCGCATCCAGATCCAGACCGCCAGCGCGAGCGCCTCCGCGGAGATGACCCTCGAAGGGCTGCACGAGTTCGAACAGGTACGCGACTTTCTGTACTCGAAGATGCGGGGCGTGCGTGGCGGAACCGGCACCGCGCCGGCCGAGCTCGCCTCCTCGGATCCGTCACTTGCGTCGGCTCTGCGCGAAGTGGCCGCGGAACTGCGCGCTGTCCGCGAGGCCCTGGAGCGAAGATGAGCTGGCGCGAGCCCATCCTTCGCCTCATGCGGGTTCCGCACGAGCCGGCCCCGCCTCCCGGCTCGCCGCCTCGGCTCTTTCGCGCCGCGCCGAACTTCTTCAAATTCCGGTTGGTCCGCTGGGGCCTGACTCAACTCCTGGCGCTGGCCGGCCTGCTCTGGGCTCTGCAGTTCATCCACTGGGTCGACTCCACAGGAGTCCCGGAACCCGTCATCTGGATGATGAAAGCCGGCGAGGTCATCGGCTGGCTGGTCTTCGCCTTCGAGTTCGTCTTCGGTGCGCTCCTCGTGCGTCTCGACTACGAGATGCGCTGGTACATGCTCTCCGACCGGGCCGTCCGCATCCGCGAGGGAGTGGCCACCATTCGCGAGAAGACCATCGCCCTGGCCAACGTCCAGAACCTGGCCATCCGTCAGGGACCTCTCCAGCGCCTGCTCGGCATCGCCGACGTGGAGGTCAAGACGGCCGGCGGCGGAGGCTCCGGCGGCGGCGAGATGGACGGCAAGAAGAGCTCCCGGGAGCCGATGCACGTCGCCTACTTCCGCGGAGTCGCCAACGCCGAGGAGATCCGCGACCTGGTCCGCGAAGGAGTCCGCCTCCAACGCAACACCGGCCTCGGCGACCCCGACGAGCTGCAACGCCCCCCGGACGACGCAGGCGCCGCAGTTGCCGAGCTATTGCGCGAGGCGCGAGCGTTGCGGGCTGTGGTTGGGTAGGGTTGATGGGACTGATGGGACGAATAGGACGAATAGGACGAATAGGACGAATGGGACGAATGGGACGAATGGGCTAGAGTCCCATAGGTCCCATAAGTCCCATAAGTCCCATAGTCCCATCCATCGCTCCCACCCGCCCGAAGCCACCGGGAAGGTCCGGCGCCACGGTACTGTTCCGCCGCGGGCACATGATTTCGTTCGCAAACGTCAGCAAGCAGTATGGAAAACAGGTCCTCTTCCTGGAGGCATCGTTCCAGCTCAATCCCGGCGAGAAAGCCGGATTGGTCGGGCCCAACGGCGCCGGCAAGTCCACGTTGTTCCGCATGATCACCGGCGACGAGCAGGCCGATGACGGCGTGGTCAGCGTCCCGAAGAAAATGACCATCGGCACGTTCCGCCAGGAAGTCGACGAGATGAGCGGCCGGCCCGTGCTCGACGAAGCGATCGCCGGCAGTGGTCGCCTGGGCGACCTGCACCATGAGCTCCTCGAGCTCGAGCAGGCCATGTCCGATCCCGACACCGCCGACCTCGAGAAAGTGATCGAGCGCTTCGGCCACGTCCAGGAGGAGTATCAGCACCTCGGCGGCTACGAGCTCGAGGCCCGCGCCCGCGAAGTCCTGCACGGCCTCGGCTTCGAAGACGAGCAGATCGACGGCGACGTCGGCGCCCTCTCCGGCGGCTGGAAGATGCGCGTCTCCATGGCCAAGATCCTCCTCGGCAAATTCGACGTGCTCCTCCTCGACGAGCCCACCAACCACCTCGACATCGAATCCATCGTCTGGCTGGAGCGCTACCTCAAGTCCGTGCCCTCCACCATCCTCATGACCTCGCACGACCGCGACTTCATGAACCGCCTCGTCACCAAGATCGTGGAGATCGACGACGGCGACATCCTCTCCTACTCTGGCGACTACGACTTCTACGTCCGCGAGCGCGAACAGCGCGAGGCCAATCAGGAAGCGGCGTATGCACGGCAACAGGCCAAGCTCGCCAAGGAACAGCGCTTCATCGACCGCTTCAGCGCCCACGCCGCCAAAGCCGCGCAGGTGCAGAGTCGCGTGAAGATGCTCGACAAACAGGAGCGCCTCGAGCCCCCCAAGAAGCGCAAAGCCATGCGCTTCGACTTCCGCAGTCCGCAGCGCTCCGGCGAAGACGTGGTGGCCTTGAAGGGCGTACACAAGAGCTTCGGCGCGCGCCACATCTACGACGGCTTCGACTTCCACGTGCGCCGCGGCGAGCGCTGGTGCGTCATGGGCAAGAACGGCACGGGCAAATCCACGCTGCTGAAAATGGTCGCCGGAGCCATCACCCCCGACAGCGGCAGCGTGCGACTCGGCGCCAGCCTCAAGGTCGGCTACTTCGCGCAGCAGTCGCTCGACCTCCTCGACTTCGACCTCACCGTCATGGAGCAGATGCAGAAGGACTTTCCCCTCGAAGGCATCGGCACTCTGCGCAGCCTCCTGGGCGCGTTCCAGTTCTCCGGCGACGACACCGACAAGCGCATCCGCTCCCTGAGCGGCGGCGAGAAGTCCCGTCTGGTCATGGCCCGCATGCTCCTCGACCCGCCCAACTTCCTCATCCTCGACGAGCCCACGAACCATCTCGACCTGGCCACCAAGGAAATGCTGGTGGAGGCACTCAAGGACTTCGAAGGAACGATGCTCTTCGTCTCCCACGACCGCACGTTCCTGCGCGGCCTGGCCAACCGCGTCCTCGAGCTCGCCCCCGAGGACCACCCGCAACCGCTGACGTACGGCGGCTCCTACATCGAGTACGTCGACCGCACCGGCCGCGAAGCCCCCGGCGTCCACGCCTAGCCGGTTACGACCAGCAACGCTGGCTGGCATAGCCTTCGCCACGTACGGCAGCTCCGAGGCCAAACGAGCGCTGGTTGCGGCGACCTGAAGGAGCGCCGGCGTCCCCGCCGGCTGGCCCTGCGGCGTCCCGCCGCAGGCCGAGGCCGAAGAAATCGCGAGACGAGTGCCCTTCGCGCAGCACCCTGGCGTCCACGCCCAGGTTACGGGTGCAAGCGTGCACATGCGAGCAGGCTGTTGCATTGACTGATACCTTGAGTAAAATTACTCAAGACATTGAGTAATTCGCATGACCACCTATCAGCGACCTCAAGCTGCAACCTTGGCCTCACGCCTCCTGGAGCGGCGTCGGTTCATTCAAATTGTTGCCGGGCCTCGACAGGTGGGCAAGACCACGCTCGTCCAGCAGGTCGTGGCTGCTTCCGCGCTACCCGTGCGCTTTGCCAGTGCGGACGAACCCACGCTGCGGGGCGGCGCCTGGATCGAGCAGCAGTGGCAGGCCGCACGCCTGTCCATGGCCACCCGACCCGAGAACGGCGCCGTGCTGGTGCTGGACGAGATTCAGAAGATTCCGCGGTGGTCGGAGACGGTGAAGCGTCTGTGGGACGAAGACACACGCAAGCGGCGCGCTCTGAAGGTCGTGCTGCTGGGCTCATCGCCCCTTCTCATCGCGCAAGGCCTCACCGAGAGTCTCGCTGGCCGCTTCGAAGTGCTGCGGCTTCCGCATTGGACATTCGAGGAGATGCGCGCCGCGTTCCGGTGGTCACTCGACCAGTACATCTTCTACGGTGGGTACCCCGGAGCGGCCCCACTGATCGGCGAGCCCAGACGTTGGTCTCGTCATGTGGTCGATGCGCTGATCGAGACTTCCATCTCGCGCGACGTGTTATTGCTGACGAGAGTGGACAAGCCTGCGCTGCTGCGGCGTCTGTTCGAACTGGCCTGCCGCTATTCGGGGCAAGTGCTGTCCTACACCAAGATGCTTGGGCAGTTGCAGGACGCCGGCAATGCCACGACGCTCGCGCACTATCTCGATCTTCTGGCCGGCGCGGGCATGGTAGCCGGCCTGCAGAAGTACGCGGGCGACACGGCCCGGAGCCGTGGATCGAGCCCGAAGCTGCAGGTTCTCAACACCGCACTGATGACCGCGCAATTGGATATCGCGCTTGAGGAAGCGCGCAGCGATCCGGAGCTCTGGGGCCGGCTGACCGAATCCGCGGTCGGCGCTCATCTGGCCAACGCCGCCGCGGCCGGCGACTGCACGCTCTACTATTGGCGTGAGCGTGGCCACGAGGTGGATTTCGTCGTGAAGAGCGGTCGTCAGTTGACTGCCATCGAGGTGAAGAGCGGACGCGCGCCGCAAGCGCACGCAGGAACCGCCGCCTTCGCCGCCGCGTTCAAACCGGAGCGTACGCTGCTCGTGGGCGGAGACGGTATTCCGGTCGAAGAGTTTCTTCTCGCGCCTCTTGCGCATTGGGTGAGGCCGTGACCGCGTCCGGTTCCAACGACTACGAAGAGAGCGGAACATCTTCGCTGAGACACGAGCTCTCGACATGACCACGATGCAGGTCGTTCGCGCTCTCCTCGCCGCCCCAACACAATCGCCTACGCGTCTTTGACTCTCCAATTCTCAGTCTTCTTTGAGTAGGCTCAATCAATGGTGTTCAGCGTGAGTGCTGCCGGCCATGGCGGCTGAATCGTGCTGGCGACCGCGTCGTACGCTCCCATGAGAATCTGGTCCGTGGGCGTTTTCGTTGCCACAATGAGGCGCAGCGGCTCGTGAGGAAGGTTGCGCGCCGTCCACGTTCCGTCTGCTGCGATGACAGCCGGTCCCCATGCGAAAAAGCCGAGTGCCAAGCCCGAAAGGCGTGCGGCCGGTGTCAAGAGAGTGACATGACCCATACGAGCCGGTTTGTCAGCGTGCCGCACCCGGACCAGAAGGTGCGGTGCCGGTGGTCTTAACCGTATCTGTGAGTCTTCGCCGGTCCAGCGAACGACCTCGCTGCCTGCCTGAGGGTGACGAACGAGCAACACCACAGCCCCGAGCCGGTCGGGGACGCTGACTCTCCCGTTGGCGTCGGGACTGCCACGCCATCCGGTGGTGCCGGACGGCTCTAACGCCGCGACCTCTGCGTCTTTGGCAGGGCCGCCGTTCGGCAGGAGAATGGTCAATGCCCGTCCGGTACCACTGGGACGCAGCACGATCTCGACGTCTGCTTCGGCGGTGGCGCTCGGAACGGGGATCGTCACCGGTTCTGGCTCCTGATAGCCGGCGGCGTAGACATGGATCGTCACGGATCCGCTCCGCAGGGGTGCAAGCTGCGCACGTCCGTCGGTCCCAGTCGTCAGCGACTGGCTCGCGCGTCGTCGTCCTTCCTGCTCATCGTCCCATGCGTTGAACGCGACGATGCGCGCGCTTGCCACCGGTGCCGCAGTCTGGGCGTCGGCCACGCTCACAACGAAGCGTGTATTCGGGATCGTGATGTCAATGGTGCCGTGGCCCTCGATTCTCTCGAGCTGGGTAAAGGGAGGCCCGCCGGCCGCCTGCGGGATCTCGATCAGGTACCGGCCCGGGTGCCACAGGATCGCCTCGTAGGCTCCGCTGTCGTCACTGCGCACCGCGATCGTCTCGAGTCGTGTGCGAAAGTTGATCGGCGATGCATACGGTTCTTCCCCTTTGCGCAGTTTCCCGGTCACGCGCAGAGGGCGAAGCTCGAAGCGAAGCGTCTCGTCACTGCCTGTAGTGAGGTCTACGGGAAGTGTGACGCGCGCTTCGCCGATCACGACCGTCACATCGAGAATCGTGCGCGGCAAGTGTTCCACGAGAAGGGGCGCGTCCAGCTTGGCCTGACCCTCACGAACGCGAGTACCGTCCCTGCTGCTCACCGTGACGAGCAGCGTTTCGGGGAGCACGATCTCGTTTGCTGCCGCACCGACGACCACCGCGAGGCTTGGGAGCGGCCTGATGACTGCATGGTGCGAGCCCAGCCGCCCTGGGGTGAGTCGTATCTCCTGGGGTGCAATCCACTCTTTGCTCGAATCAAGCACGAGCGTCGCTGTTCGCCCCTCCACACCGTACCAGACCGCAGCATCAGCGTCCCGGTCGCGGAAGGTGACATCGGGCGCGCGTGTCCCGCCATCTTCTGCGCGCAGTGACACTGCAGGCTGTTCCTTGCCAGGTCCTTGCTTGCCCCCTTCGAGCGTCACGATGAGATCAGAGCCGTTGACCGGCCGTTCCGGTGCGGCAACGGACAGAGCACCCTCGCGCACACGCACCGGCCGCGAGATTTGAAGCGGGTGGAGCGCGTCATCCGTGAGCACCGCCACCGCCCACCCCACGGGCATGCGCGCCGGTGATCCCCGGTACCAACGCGAGAACATGGCTGGTTGGTTCGTGGTCAGCAGCCGAACGCGCTCCTGGGGATGGACCTCGCCTGGGATGGACACGAGACCTCCGGGCACCAAGGACAATGCTTCCGTGGTCCGAAGAGCTCCCGCCGGTGTGAGGTGAGGTGTGATCCTGCCTGCCTGTTCCATCCAGACGAGGTTGCCCTCCTCTGTAGTGACTGGGGCGCCGCATGCTGAGGATTGCTCCTTCTCGCCGTGAAGAATATGCAGCTTGCAGTCCGCCAATACCGGGGCCGCAGCCGGGACCAGCGAAACCGTCACGCTCGCAGGGTGAACGGCGATTGTGATCGTGAGGATGGGCAGGATGCGCAGCAATTTCATGGCAACAGGGTCGTTGTTCCCATCTAGAACCCGGACCAGTCACAGTGGGGGTCGTACCCGCCATCATGGCATACGCAGAGCTCAGGCACGTTAAAGCAGTATTCGCCGCTGGATGGATTGGTCGCCAAGTCGCACATTGAGCCGCCGAAGACAGGCTTACACTCGGAGCCGCAAAACACGTCGGGCCGGAACACCGAGCAGTCGTCAGGGTCAGCGAACGCCTGCGGTGTGCATATTCTCTCGAAGCACCGGCTATCCTGCGTCGCATGACCACGATGCAGGTCGTCGCCTTCGCGAGCTCGCTGGTGATCGTCCTCGGCGTCGGTGTCGCCGCTCAGTTTCGCTGGTTGGGCAACGGCAGAGTGAAGACGATCGTGGTCTTCCTCGCCGGTGTCGCAACCATCCTGTCCCTCGCGATGGGAGGACTCCCGCCCTGGTGGTTCTCCGGATCGAAAGGCGCATTCGGCCTGACCGCCACCCTCCTCATCAGCGCGTTCCTCGGCCGCACGGACGACGAGCGCTCGTTCGCGAAACCCCTCTTCCTCGGCCTCGGACTGACCCTGCTCATGTTGAACCTCGTGCAGTTCGCGAGGAACGTGTTGTAGCGCTGCGACGCCGTGCGACTTGTCGAAGGCCATGCCAGGCTCGTTCAGGATGCCCGCACAATGGCGCCGGACGGAAAGGGAGCCGGAAAATGCAACGGACGTTGCACAATTGCGGGCTCTCAGAAGGTCGCATCCAACGGAGAGTGAGCCGATGACGAAGCCGAAGTCTCTCGCGCCGCACCATGTCGAGTCCAAGATTCTCGACATTCGACACGCGAGGGTGATCCTCGACGCGGACCTTGCCGATGTCTATGGCGTCACGACCAAAGCACTGAATCAGGCCATCAAGCGGAATCTCGAGCGTTTCCCTGAGGACTTCAGGTTTCAACTGACCCCGGTGGAAGCCGAAGAGGTGCGTCGTTCAAGGTCACAATCTGTGACCTTGAAGCGGGGCCAGAATATCAAATACCTGCCCTGGGCCTTCACGGAGCACGGCGCGATCATGGCGGCGACGGTGTTGAACAGCCCCCGGGCGGTCGAGATGAGCGTCTTCGTGGTTCGTGCGTTCGTCCGCTTGCGGGAGTATGCGCGCGGGCACGCCGAGATCGCGAAGCGGCTCGATTCCCTCGAACAAGTCGTGGCAGGCCACGACGAAGATCTTCGTGAGATGTTCGCCGCACTGCGTGAGCTCCTCACGCCATCGCCACGAACCGGCCGGGAGATCGGGTTCGGGAAGAAGGGACACCGATGAAGTAGGGATGCGGCTTTGTCGCGCTGTGATACTTTCCGCGGCCGACCGTGACCAAGAATCCGAGCCCTTACGATTTCGATTTCGCGATTGCCGGTGGTGGGCCTGCCGGCTCGTCGGCCGCCATTGCGTTGGCGCAGCGGGGCCATTCCGTCGTGGTGTTCGAGCGCGAAACGTTCCCGCGGTTTCACATCGGGGAGTCGCTGCTGTCGAGTGCGAACGATGCCTTCGCGGCGCTCGGTGTCACCGCGAAGATCGCGGAGGCGGGGTTTCCGGTGAAGTGGGGGGCTCGGCTTTATAGCCATGACGGGCGGACCGGGCGGGGCGTCGATTTCTCCGAGGTGCGCGAGATGTCGCGGCCGCAGACGTATCAGGTGCCCCGCGAGGAGTTCGACAAGATTCTGCTGGACCGGGCGCGCGAGTTGGGCGTGGATGTGCGCGAGGGACATCGCGTCCTGTCGTTCGACTTCCAGCCGGACGGCGTCGCGGTCGAGTTCGCGGGGGCGGCCGAGAGCGCGCACGTGCGCGTTCGCGCGGTCGTCGACGCTTCGGGACGCGCCGGTCTCATCGCCCGCAAGCTCGACCTGCGTACCGAGGAGCCGCGGCTGGCGAACCTCGCCGTGTTCTCGCACTACAGCAACGTCCCTCGCATCGAAGGGGACCGTCCGAACGACATCCGCATCGTGGCGAGGGAAGACTCGGGCTGGTTCTGGCTGATTCCGATCTCGGACGAGCTGATGAGCGTGGGTGTGGTCCTGCCGCGGAACCTTTACCTGCAATGGCCGGAAGGGACTCCTGAGGCGCAGCTCGACCGGGCCATCGCGGACACGCCCATCGTGGCCAAGTTGATGCGCGAGGCACGTCGCGAGTGGCCGGTACGCGTGGAGAAAGACTTCTCCTATAGCGCCTCGGCGTACGCGGGCGATCGCTGGATTCTGGCCGGCGACGCGGGCTCGTTCCTCGATCCGGTCTTCTCGACCGGTGTGTCCATCGCCATGGAGTCGGGCATCGAAGCGGCCGCGGAGCTCGATCGCGCGAAGGCCCGTAACGAATTCTCGGCGCGCTCCTTCGCCGCGTTCTCGCGCCGGCAGCGCAAGCGGTTCCAGACCTTCCGCCGCTTCGTCCTCGGCTTTTACTCGCCGGAGTTCCGGGACCTCTTCTTCGATCCCGAACCGCCGCGGCTCCTCTTCCACTCGGTGGTGACCATCCTGGCCGGACACTGGAACGCGAGTCTGCGCACGCGCCTGCTCAACCACACGTTCTTCGCTTTCGTGGCCCTGCAGCGCAAGTTCACTCTGGCCCGATCGCGCTTCCGCCGCGACGCTGGCGCCGGCTATCCCTGATTCTTCTTCGTCTTCTTCTTCGTTTTGCGGGTCTTCGAGTCTTCGAGTCTTCGAGAGCGACGTCCTCTGCACGAAGTCTCATAGGGTCGGCGTCACATGCGTCTATGAGACTGTGAGCCTATGAGACGGTGACACTCCTGACCTCGCGCCTAGAACTCGACGACTCGACGACCCGGCGCGCGAAGAAGCGGAGTCTGCGCGGAAGAATGCGCTGTCATCCCGAGCCGGCCCACGCCGCGTGCGGCGCACTTGAGAGCAAGAAACAAAAGGCTGCGTACCTGCCACGAGGGAGACCCCTCATCCGCCTTCGGCACCTTCTCCCCTCTGCGGAGGGGAGAAGGCTCTCGGTGTGTGCTCATCGCAAGTAGGAGTAGTTCATCGCGAGGGTGTGTAATCGAGAGCCTTCTCCCCCCGGCTTCTTGGGGGGAGAAGGTGGCCATCGGCCGCATGAGGGGGGGCGATGCAGCCTCCGATGAGTGTGCATTTTGATCCTGCAAACATTGGGAGTTTCTTGGAAGCGTCGAGCGAGGGATGACAGGCCACGTTTCGTTTGGTTGCTAGCGGCCGAAGACGCGGGCGACGAGGTCGGTGTCGAGATACTCGGTGACCTCCACGATCTTTCCGTCGATCACGCGGTGGACCCAGCAGTAGGTGTTGTTGTAGGGCTGGCCGTCGCGGGTGGTGGCTTTTCCTGTGAACTCCACGACCACGTGCTCGTCGTCGGCGATGTAGCGGGTGGGCGTGACGGCGATGTGGTCCACGATGCGCGCCATGACGGGCGCCATCAGCTTCTGGAGGACGTTGTCCTTGCCTTCGAACGTCCCGGAGTGATGGGCCGTGCCGATGACCGTCCAGTGGACATCATCCGACAGGATCGCCGCGAAGGCCCGGCTGTCGCCCAGGGCCAGTTCTCCAAATACCCGCTGCAGGAGTTGCTTGTTCTCGGCTGCACCCATACTGCATCCCTCCGGATGGGACTATCCTTGCACCGGACGGCACAAACGTCCATCGTGCTCTCATGAAATTCGCGAAACGAGTCTTCTTCGTCGCGGGAATCTACGGCGTCCTGGCCCTCGTGCCCCAGTACTTTCTGGAAGGCTACACGGGCCGCGTGACCCCGCCTCCGATCACCCATCCGGAGTTCTTCTACGGATTCATCGGCGTGGCGCTGGCCTGGCAGTTCCTCTTCTTTCTGATCGCGCGCGACCCGGTGCGCTTCCGCGCCGCGATGGGCCCCGCGATCTTCGAGAAGCTGTCCTTCGCCATCGCGGCCTTCGTGCTCGTCGCACAAGGCCGGCTGGAGGGACCCCTGGTGCTCGCCGCCGGCATCGACCTCACCTGGTCGATCCTGTTCTTCCTCGCCTGGCGGGCGACCCCGAGGAACTAGCCGGCACGGCCGGCGGCGCTGTCGCTAGCCGGTTGTCGGTTTTCGGTTGCCGGTTGCCGGTTGTCGGTTGTCGGTTGTCGGTTCAAGGTGCTGTCCCGCCGAAAAGGCACCCCGAACGACAACTGACAACGGACAACCGCAACGAAAAGGCACCCCGAACAGACAACCGACAACTGACAACAGCAACGAAGAGACAACCGCCAACCGCCAACCGGCGTCAGAACGGAATCACCGTCTTGAGCTTCTTCGCCATGTTCTTGCTGACCACCACCTCGGTGGCGTCCTTGTCTTCCAGGAGCAGCCGGTACTTGCCGCCGAACCAGACCTGGATCTCCCGGATGTGGCGGACGTTGACGAGCGTGGCCCGGTGTACGCGCACGAAGAACTGGGGGTCGAGCTGCTCTTCGAGCTCGGCGATGGTCTGGCTGACGATGTGCTCCTTGCCCGCGATGGTGCGTGCGAACACGTACTTCTCGCGGGCAAAGAAGTGGGTGACGTTCTTGACATCGATCAGCAGAATGCGCTCGCCGAGGCGGACGGCGATCCTTTCCACGTAGAGCTTGGCGGCCGGCTGGATGTGCCAACTCCGGAGCAGCGCTTCCACTCGCTGCTCGAAGTCGTCCTCGGAGCGGTCGCGCAGGTTCTCGACCTTCCCCACCGCGCGGGCCAGCTTCTCCGGCTCGATGGGCTTGAGCAGATAGTCGATGCCCGCCGCTTCGAAGGCCTGCACGGCGTAACGATCGTAGCCGGTGGTGAAGATCACTTGGGGACGGTGCTCGAGACGCCGCAGCACTTCGAACCCGTTGAAGTCGGGCAGCTCGATGTCTAGGAACACCAGCGCCGGGCGATGCTCGTCGATGGCCGCCACCGCATCCTCGCCCGATGCCGCCTCGGCGAGCACTTCCACCTCCGCGTGCTGTTCGAGCAGCTTTCGCAGACGCTTGCGGGCCAACGGCTCGTCATCGACGACGATGGCGCGCACGGTCACGCCACGCGGACCCCGGTCCGCAGGGGCAGCCGAAGGGCGGCGATCGTTTCGCCGAGGACTTCATCGCGCAGGAGCTCCATCTCGTAGTGACCGCGACCATACAACACGTCCAGGCGATCCTGCAGAAGACGCCGGGCCTGACCGCTGCCATGGTGCGAGCTGAGACCGGGGCCGTTGTCCGTGACCTCGATGTGGCATTCGCCGTCCACGGCCCAGGCGCGAACGACGATGTGTCCGGCGTCTTCGCGCTGGCGGATGCCATGGTTGATGGCGTTCTCGACGAGAGGCTGCACGATCATGGCCGGAACCAACAGAGCCCGCAAAGCGTCGGGGACATCGATCGTGAAGTTCAGACGATCCCCGAGGCGGATCTTCTCGATGCCCAGGTAATCGATGACGATGGCCATCTCGGTTTCCAGCGGGATCATCGAGGTCTCCCCCGTTTCGACGATGCGCCGGAGCACGCGAGAGAGACGGATGGTGGCCTCCTCCGCCTTCGCCGGCTCGTCGTGGATGAGCGCGGCCACGGTGTTCAGCGAGTTGAAGAGGAAGTGCGGGTTGAGGAGCACCTGCAGTGCCAGGAGCTTCATCTCGTCGCGCTCGAGGACCAGCTCGACGTTGTCGCGGCGCGAGTGAATGAGGTCCGAGCTGACGCTGGCCAGCCGCGTCCGGTCGTCGCGCATGACGAAGAGGGCCACGCCGTAGACGACGACCAGCGGAATGTTGATCTGCAGCAATTCAACGAACGTCGGCACGTGTGTCCAGAGCACCGAATGCAGGACCAGGAACGCGGCGGCCGTGGAGACCAGGGCCAGCAAGGGCAGCCCGATGGCCGCCAGTCCGAGATACGACAGCAGGCGGGACCGAAAATGAAACCGGCTCCACGCCCGGCGATAGCCAATGCTGAGCACGACGAAGTTGCAGTTGCTGACGACGGCCACGAGAACCACCACACGCCAGAAACGCTCCCAGGTCTGAAGCGGTGCCACGGAGAAGAGGACCAGCGTGATCGGAACGACCGCAGCGAAATTCATCCGCAGCAACGTCGCCAAGGCCCGCCGCATCCTTCGCGCACGCGTCGGCGGTTTCGGTTCCGGACGGAGTCCGGTTGATCCGCCTTCCGCCCGCCACGATCGTGCGGAATGCCCTGAAGCCACGGTAGAGTCCTGCCGCACGAGATGGATCCTTTCAAAGACCCTCGATCCGGCGACGGCTGCGACACGACGTTTCGAAAGCGAGAGCAGTCGATTGTACTCGATTGGCGGCAGTATGGAACGCATGAACGTCCGTGCTGACGGAAGCGGAAATCTGTGAGAAATGCAGGCTACGGCGGACGATGTGGACGATGTGGACTGCGTGGACTGTGGACAGGGCACCGTCACCTTCTTCTTTGGCCGGAGGTGCAATGTTCTCCGCGGGGGATTCTTGACAGAGTTGCGACTCAATCTTCAGTCCACTTCGTCCACTTCGTCCACAACGTCCACCGTACACCGGCGCGCTACTTGCGCCACTCGTCGATGAGGTTCGCGACCAGGCCGGTCCAGCCGGTTTGGTGGGAGGCGCCGAGGCCTTCGCCGGTGTCTCCGTGGAAGTACTCGTGGAAGAGGATGAGGTCGCGCCAGTGGGGGTCGTGGGCGAAGAGCTCGGCTTTGCGGGAGCCGCGGGGGCCGTAGACGGGACGGTAGCCGTCCGCGTCGGGGACGAAGATGCTGATCAGCCTTTCCGCGAGCGTGGACGCCAGTCCTGTCAGGCCGACCGTCGCGGCAGGCCCCTCGGATGAGGTCTCCGCGCGAGGAGGCGCACTCGCACCCGCGCCGATGCCCTCGGTGGCGCGCGAGCCGGCGGCGCCGTGTGGAGCCGCGGGTGCGGACGGCTCGTGGACCGCGACCTGGATCTCGTCGCCGAAGGCCTTCTCCAGCTTGCGCAGCGTCTCGATCATCAGGAACGTCGTCGGGAACCACACGGGTCCGCGCCAGTTGCTGTTCCCGCCCTTGAGAAATCCCTTGGCCTCGGCGGGCTCGTACTCCACGGACGCGCTGTCGAAACGAAACGGATGCTGCTCGTGGACCTTGCTCAGACTGCGCATCCCGTAAGCGGAGAGGAACTCCTCCGGATCGACCACGCGCGCGAGCAGTTGCTGCAACTGGTCCTGATCGACCACCGCCAGCACGTGCGTGAAGTCGTCCTCGCGGCGCACCGTCGTCACGCACTGCTCGACCAGATCGCGGCGGAAGCGGAGGAACCAGTCCAGGTCCGTGCGGAACAACGGGAAGGGCTCGATCCACTTCCCTTCCAGCCGTTCCACTGCGTACAGCGGAATCAGCCCCACCAGCGAGCGGACGCAGAACGGCACCACCGACCCGTCCGGCCAGCGCAGCACGTCGTAGAAGAACCCGTCCGTGTCGTCCCACAGGCGGCGGTTGCCGTGCATCATCTTCATGGCCGCGCCGATGTAGACGTAGTGCTCGAAGAACTTCGTGGCCAGACCTTCATAGGTGGGGTTGCGCTGCGCGAGCTCCAGCGCGCTGCGCATCATCACCAGCGAGAACATCCCCATCCAACCCGTGGCGTCGCTCTGCTCGAGCACGGCGCCGCCGGGCAGCGGCTTGCTGCGATCGAAGACGGCGATGTTGTCCAGACCAAGGAAGCCGCCTTCGAAGACGTTGTTCCCTTCGCGGTCCACCTTGTTCACCCACCACGTGAAGTTCAGCAGCAGCTTGTGAAAACACTTCTCGAGAAAGTCCGTGTCCGCCTTGCCGCTGCGGATGCGATCCATGTTGTAGACGCGCCAGACCGCCCAGGCCAGCACCGGCGGATTGAGATCGGAGAACTCCCACTCATACGCGGGGATCTGGCCGTTCGGATGCTGGAACTGCTCGAACAGCATCAGCCAAAGCTGTTCCTTCGCGAACTCCGGATCGATGAGCGCGAAGACCACGGAGTGAAAGGCCAGGTCCCAGGCCGCGAACCATGGGTACTCCCACTTGTCCGGCATGGACAGGATGCGCATGGAGTTGAGGTGACGCCAGCGCTGGTTGCGCCCTCGATGCCGGCCCTCCGGTGGCGGGTGCATTGGATCGTCGCCGTCCAGCCAGACGTCGACGTCGAACAGATAGCTCTGCCTCGTCCACAACATCCCCGCGAAAGCCTGCCGCTGAATGTTCCGCTCCTCGGCGGACGCGCGCGGCGGATGAATCTCCGCATAGAACTCGTCCGCCTCGCGGCGGCGCAGGTTCACGACTTCCGCGAGCTGCGCGGTGCTCGCAGGCTTGCGCGAATCGTGTGGACGCAGACGCATCAGCATCTCCACCGATTGCCCCGGATCCACCTCGTGACGCACCCAAGCGCAGGCCTTGGTGCCATGGTGGGCGGAGTTGGTGGCGCCGTGCTCGCCATTCACGATGGCGCGATGAAACGCGTCCTTCACAAACTCGCTGCGCGCCCGCACGGAGGGTCCGAAGACCCGCGCGGCATTCGTCTCGTTGTCCGTGAAGAGGAGACGCGCCGGCCCGGCCACTTCGAGAACGCGCGGCCCCAGGCGCGTGTCCCGGAGCAAGCCGGTCAATGGCGAGGAAGCCGAGTCATCGGCCAGCAGGCCCACGCCCTGCAACTCGGCGATCCGCGGTCTGGCGGTCTCGCCGCTCCACGCCCAGGTGTTGCGGTACCAGAGCTGCGGGATGAAGTGCAGCGGCGCGCGCTCCGGTCCGCGATTGTGCGCGGTGATGCGGAACACCAGCGTCTCCGCATCTTCCTTGGCCACCTCGATCTCGATGTCGAAGTAGCGGCCATCGTCGAAGATGCCCGTGTCGAGCAGCTCGAACTCCGGGTCCAGCGTGGAGCGGCGGCGGTTCTCTTCGAGGAGTTGCCAGTACGGATACTCGCGCTGCGGATACTTGTAGAGCATCCGCTGATAGGCGTTCGTCGGCAGCGCATCGAGGTAGAAGTACTGCTCCTTGACGTCCTCGCCGTGATTGCCTTCCGTGGGCACGAGCCCGAAGTAGCGCTCCTTCAGAATCGGATCGCGCTCGTTCCAGAAGGCCATGGCCCAGCAGAGGATCTGGTAGCGGTCGCTGAATCCCGCGATGCCGTCCTCGCCCCAGCGATACGCCCGCGAGCGCGCATGGTCGTGCGGAAAACTCGCCCACGGATCCGCGTTCGCGCTGTAGTCCTCGCGCACCGTGCCCCACGCACGATCGGCAAGGTACGGCCCCCAATTGCGCCAGGCATTCACGTCGCCCGACAGACGGTCCCGCTCGGACATGCGGATGAGTCTAGTGCCTGTGTGCTCCCAGCGGTTAGCTGTTCGCGGGTTGCGGGTTGCGGGTTGCGGGTTGCGGGTTGCGGGTTGCGGGTTGCGGGTTGCGGGTGCCTGGCGGCGACTGGAGTTTTGGACATCTTGAGCGCATGTCCGAGCCGAGGAGCGCCGGCGTCCCCGCCGGCTGGCCATGCGGCGTCCCGCCGCGGGCGGGGGCATTCGAGCCGTAACCCAGCATCGCGAGACGAGCGTCCTTCGCGCAAGGCGCGTTCCCCCTCCCGGGGCGAGGACGCCCCCCGGCCAGCCGGCGGGACGCCGGCGCTCCGCTTTCGCCGCCATAGGCGGCGTTTCCCACGCCTGAAGGCGTGGGCTATTTTCTTTGGCCGGCTCGCGGCGGCCCTCACATCGTCCGAACTCGCAACCCGAGAGTCAGGCCAAGGCGACAGCTTCCCGCGGTGCGGCGATGGAGACGTCGGCGAGGGGGAGAAGGCCTGTGGCGGTGATGGTGACGTCGCGGAGGCGGCGGGAGTGCAGTGCGGAGGACTGGCCGAAGACGAGTGGCAACAGCGGCATCTCGCTACGCACGAGCGCGTCGATCGCCAGGCGGTTTGTGTCGCTGGGGTCGTTGCGGAAGCGCTCCAGCGCGGCGTCCGTGGCCGGGTGGCGCCAGCGCGAGTAGTTGGAGTGGCCTTCGCTGCCGATCACCCTCGATGACAGCAACGCCTCGAAAAAATCGGCAGGATCGGGTGTGTCCGCGATCCAGCCTCCCAGCGCCAGGTCGAACCGGCCGGCGCCCAACGTCTCGAAGAACTCCTCACTGGTCTTGGTGTCGATCACTTTCAATCGGATGCCCGCGCCGGCCAGTTGCGTGCGAATCAACTCCGCGACCGGCAGCGGTTTGGTCAGATAAGGCCGCGGCGCCCAGGGGACCACCAGCGTGAGCTCCGTGCCCGCCAGCCCGCTCTCGGCGATGAGGCGGGGCGCATCCGTGCGGCTCAGCAGTGACGCGCCGCCGCTGGCCATGGCCGGCGGCAGGAGACTGTTGGCGATGAACGCCGCTGCATTGCGCGTGTAGAGCAACGACGCGATGGCGTAATGGTCGAGGGTCATGGCGATGCCGCGGCGCGCCGCACTGCTCTTGAGCGAACCGCGCTCGGTATTGAAGAACAGCAGGGCCGTCGAGTTGGCCGGCCTCGTCACAGGCACGATGCCCGTCAGTTGCCAGGTGGAAAGGTCCGCCATCGAGAGCGCCGTGGTGACGTCGATGCGCCCTTCGCGCAGCGCGTCCACCAGAGACCGTGGTGAACCGTCCGCCTCCGGATGGAACACGTGAAACTCCACTTCCTGAATCTTGCTGCGGCCATGAAAGTGCGGATTGCGCACCAGCCGCACCGCCGGCATGGTCTTCAGCAATCGCAGATTCGGACGCTGCGCAAACATGAAGGGCCCCGTGCCGTGCAACTGCATGCCCTTGTCCAGGACGATCGAGCAGGCCCCGTGCGTCAGCGCCAGCTCGAAGCGCGGGTTGCTCGACGCCAAGGTGAACCACAACCGATCGCCACGCACGTCGATGCTGACGCGGCTGGCGGTCAGCGCACTGGTCATGTGCAACGAGCGCGCGGCCAGGTCCGCCGTCAGAGGCGTCCCGTCCGAGAACAGAATCCCCGGAACGATGCCCGTGGAGAACTGTCGGTGCTGCGAGTCCTCGGCGCGCAAGCGCTCGAAGAGCAGCGGCTTGACCCCGTCCTCCCCGAACCGCGCTTCATAAGGAGGCTCGAAGATCTGCCCGAGCACCAGACCGCTGACATAGTCCACGGCCTTCCGTGGGTCAATTTCATTGAGAGAGCCCGTCAGTCCTGCTCTCACCGTCAGGCCCGGCACAGAGCCAGCCATCGAAACCGTCATTCGTACGCGCTCCTGGATAGGGGGTGACTGCTCCGGCGTGGGACACCGGGCGGCGGATCTTATCGGTTCCCGGGCAAGCGAGCGAGAGAAACCGCGATCCGCATCCTTCGCCTACGGGTGCGGGTTGCTGTTGCGGGTTGCGAGTTGCGAGTTGCGAGTTTGAGTGAGGATCGTTCGTTGCCGCAAAAAAAAGATGACTCCGGGATCTCTTGTCCCCCGGAGTCTTTCTCGACGCGTTGACAGCCACAAGAGGGCATCCGCGTCAATGGTTGTCTCGGCGATCCATCGCATCACCGGGACTGATTTCCGCACGTTGACATCCGCGATAGAGCGTCCGTGCTGAAACCGCTGCCTCGATGACCTATCGCGCCATTCTCGGCTGCCTCTTCACGTTGACATCCGCGATAGAGCGTTCGTGCTGAGGCGAACGTCAACATAGGTTCGCAAACGTGCGCACGCAATGGATTTCACTGTTACATTTTCAGCCGTTTTCCACAGCCTTCCACAACCCCCATGCAACGAGTTCTAGGCATGATCCGCGAACCCCTGAATTTCATTGAGGATGGGTCGCTGGGGGTTGTGTATTGGTGTCGGTTGGCGGTTGGCCTCCGCTGTCATCCCGAGCGGGCGGCGGAGTGGGGGGCGAAGGATCTCGTGCGAAGACCGACGAGCATGCAGCTACGAGGACCGCGGGCGTCCTCTCAACGGCACGGACATCGTCCACCGCAGGGGATCCTTCGCACCCACCCGCCGCCCGTTCAGGATGACAGGCTGGGAAAGCCGCGGATTTCTGCACACGCTCTGAGCGGGGGCCCCCGACAACCGCCAACCGAAGAAATCCAAACCGCTCCCCGCTCGTTCACGCCTGCGATGCCCGCTTCCTCGCCACGCATTCGCACGATCCTCGGGCGCGGCATACGCGGCCGGTGTCCGCACTGCGGCGAGGGCGCGCTGTTCGCGCATGGGTTCGTCTTCCACGAACGCTGTCCCGCCTGCCATCTCCTCTACCAGCGCAACTTCGGCGATCTCTGGATGTTCACCAACGTCATGGATCGCATCCCCATCTTCTTCGGCATCGTGGCGCTCTACTTCGGCTACCAGTCCTCGAGCTGGCTCTCAGCCGGCCTCTTCATCACCGCCCTCACCGTGCCCATGATCCTCACCATCCGCCACCGCCAAGGCTTCGCCCTGGCCATCGACTACCTCATCCGCGTCCACGCCAAAGATCCCTCCGACGAGATCCATGGAGGGAGAGAGCTCTCCGCCAGCGAAGCGGCAGCGTTGGGGAAATTGAAAATTGAAAATTGAAAATTGAAAAAGGCGAGACGTCTTCTTTCAACTCCGCAGCACCAGCAGTTCCGGCCTCTTCGCGCTCACCCCATCCCCTGACGACCGCCCACGCAGATGGCGCCAGACCCACGGCACCAGATGCAGGCGCAGCCAGGCCAGTTCCGCGCGCACGAGCCCTCCGACCGTGCGCCCCGCGTCTCCGGGAATGGGCTCGGCCCACGTCAGGTCGCTGCCTGGCAGGCCCGCGCAGTAAGCCAACGCCTCGGCGATGCGCGCGTGGCCCGCGGAGTTCGCGTGCAGCCGGTCCCCCGACCACACCCGCGGATCGGACGCCACCGGATACGCGGCCAGGTCGCAGAGCGTCGCGCCGCTGCGCGCACACGCGCGCCGGATGGCTTCGTCCATGACGAGCACGCGCGCTCGCAACATGCGCGCGAGCGGCATCACCGGAGTCAGGTCCGGCAGCGTGAACGTGAGCACCGTCGCACCCACCTCGACGAGCGCGTGCTGCATCGCGAACAGGTCCTCCTCGAAAATCGCCGGATCGAAGTTGCGGCGCAGCACGTCATTCGTCCCCGAGACCACCGCCGCCAGATCGGGCTTCATGGCCACGGCCCGCGCGAGCTGCTCGTCGCGCACCTGACGCGTCGTCCGGCCTCGCACGCCGAGGTTCGCGTAGAGCACGCTCCCCTGCTGCGCGGCCAGTCGCTCCGCCAGACGATTCGCCCAGCCGCGATACCCACCGCGTCCATCCGGATCATCCAGCCCTTCCACCGTACTGTCGCCAATGGCGACGAATCGTTCGAATCGTTTCATCGTCATTTGTTGGCGTTTCGCGTGTTGTCAGTTGTCGCGGTTGTCGGCTGTCGACGCACTTCTGCCTATCGGGTAGCGGTTCTCGAGCGGTCGGCACGGGATTCCTCGTCGCGCTCCACCGCTCCCAACCACCCGCCCTCGCGGTTCCGCCGACTCGGGATGACAGCGCATGGAACCGACAACTGACAACGGACAACCCACTCGCAACCGCCAACCGACAAACTACTTCGGATCGATCCGCAGAATCCGTCCCTCGTCCTCGTCGGTGATCAGATAGAGGAGCCCGTCCGGGCCCTGCTCGATGTCGCGGATGCGATCGCCGAGCTCGCCGAGGTAGCGCTCTTCCTTCGACACCCTTCCGTTTGCCAGCGTGAGACGCACCAGCGCGCCGGGCTGCAGCGATCCGATGAAGACGCTGTTCTTCCAGCCGGGATAGTTGTCGCCCGTGTAGACGATCATCCCCGAGGGCGCGATCACCGGATCCCAGTAATAGACGGGCTGCTCCATGCCTGCCTTCGCGGTGCCCTCGCCGATCTTGCGGCCCGAGTAGTCGATCCCGTACGTGATCACCGGCCAACCGTAATTCTTCCCGGCCTCGGGGTGATTGAGCTCGTCGCCGCCGCGCGCGCCGTGCTCCACCGTCCAGAGCTGGCCGGTCTGTGGGTGCAGCGTGGCCGCCTGCACATTGCGATGACCGTACGACCAGATCTCCGGGCGGACGTCTTTGCGTCCGGCGAACGGATTGTCCTTCGGGATCGAGCCATCGGGATGAATCCGGATCACCTTGCCGATGCCCGACGTCAGCACCTGGGCCTGGTCGCGCTGGCTGAACCGGTCGCCTTGCGTGATGAACATCGTCCCGTCCCGGCGGAAGACGATGCGCGAGCCGTAGTGTGCGGAGCCCTGCGTCTTCGGCTGCTGGCGATAGATCACCTTCACGTTCTCGAGTCCGGCATTGCCGAGCCGCGCGCTGGCCACGGCCGTGCCGGACGTGCCGCCTTCGCCGGGCTCGGAGTACGACAGATAGAGCGTCCGGTTCTGTGCGAAGCGCGGATCGAGCGTCACGTCGAGCAGCCCGCCCTGTCCCGAGGCATGCACCGCGGGGACTCCGGTGAGCGGCGCGGAGAGCTTGCCGTCCTTGCCGACGAGCCGCAGCCGTCCCGGCCGCTCGGTGACGAGCATCCGCCCGTCCGGCAACGACGCCAGTCCCCAGGGATGCTCGAGACCGCGCGCGACTTCGGTGATTTTTGCCGTTCCCGGGAGAGCGATCGACTTGGGCGTGGGCGAGCGCTGGTCGTCGGATTGGGCGACCGGAGAGCACATGGCGAGGAGGGCGAACGCGACTGTGGCAGTTCTCATGGCGATACGATCTTCACATTTCCTGCCCAAGGGCGTCCAATTTGCAAGAGCATCCGGCTATCCCGGAATATCGGCTCAACAAAAGAAGGAGACGTACATGAAGCTTTGCACACTGTTCCTCGCCCTTTCCATCCTGACCCTCGGGGGTTGCCGCAAGAGCGAGATCGACGAGAAGCCCGCCGCCGAAGTCAGCGAAACCTCCGCTACCTCGGCCATCGACACGACCACCAACACCGCTGCCGGCTCGACCACGGCGAGCGTCATCAAAGAGAAGAGCTCCATCAACTTCGTGGGCGCGAAGGTCACCCGCGATCACACGGGCCAGTTCAAGAACTTCGACGGCTCGATCGACTACGCCGGCGGCGCGGCCACGCGCATCGCGTTCGACATCGACCTCAACTCGATCGAGACCGACACCGCGGACCTGACCACGCACCTCAAGACCGCGGACTTCTTCGACGTGGCCAAGTACCCGAAGGCCACCTTCACCTCGACCTCCATCACGCCCGCACCCGCCGGGTCGCCTGCCGGCGCGACGCACATCGTGAAAGGCACGCTCAACCTGCACGGCGTGGACAAGGAAGTGACCATTCCGGTCACGACGCACGTGCTGCCCGAGGGCGTACACACCGCCAGCGAGTTCACGATCAACCGCCACGACTGGGGCATTTCGTACAAGGGAATGGCCGACGACCTGATCAAGGACGAAGTCCTCATCAAGCTCGACCTGCTCTTCCCACCCCCACCGGCCGCGTAGCCGGCCGGCAGCCGGTACGACCGGCGGCGTTGGTTGGCCTTTCCTTGGGCACGTGCGGCAGCTCCGAGGCCAAGGTGCTGGTACGCCGGGCGCGCGGTAAGAAAGAGATCTGCGTTCCTGCCACGAGGGCGACCCCTCATCCGCCTTCGGCACCTTCTCCCCTCTGCGGAGGGGAGAAGGCTCTCGGAGTGTGCTCATCGCGAGCTGGAGTAGTTCATCGCGAGGGTGTGTAATCGAGAGCCTTCTCCCCCCGGCTTCTTGGGGGGAGAAGGTGGCTGAAGGCCGGATGAGGGGGGCGATGCAGCCTCCGATGAGTCTTCTTGGAAGCAATCATTCCCGGGCGAAGCCCGCACGACGCGGAACCGCGGCCGCGAACGAGCCGAGAGCCACGAGCGCCGCTCCCGTGAACGCGAGGGTGGGGATCGTTCCGAAGACGCTGCCCGCGAGCAGCGCGGCCACGCCCGCGAGCGACAACGCGAGCGGCGCGATCCTGCGCAGGCTGCGCGGCGGAAACCCGGAGCGACGCATCCGCTTGCCGACCGCGAACAACTGCACGCCGAGAAACACCAGCAGCAGAGGAACGAGCCACGGCCGATTTGGCATCACCTGCAAGCCACTGATGCCGAAAGTGGCCATGTAAGCACCCAGGCAAAGAGGGCATTTGGGCAAAAGCGCCAGCAGCAACGGAGCAATCACCCCATGGAACGGCAAACGCCGGGCCGGCCGCACGTCGCAGCACTCATCGGGCATCGCATGAGAATGATGGCTCACGTTTCTATGGAGAGCCGCCGGGCCCCCGATTCCCTACCCCCGCTCTTTCGACTTCTTCTGCGGGTCTTCGAGTCGTCGACTCGACGACCCGCAGAAGAGACTCACCGCGCAGCAACGATCCGCTCGATCAACTTCGCGTCGTCCGGGAGCAGGCCTGAGCGCGGGAGGCGCGGGGTCAGCTCTCTCCAGGAGGGTTCGAGCGTGAACGCCCGGTCGAAGAGTGGCAGTGCCTCGTCGAGGCGTCCCATGTTCGTGAGTGCCACCGCGTGCCAGAAAATCATCTCCGCGTGGCGGCTCGGCGGGATGCCCGGCGTCGTCGCGGCGATCTTCTCCGCGGCGCTGTACTCGCGGAGCGCGCCCTCGTGGTCCTTGTGCTCCACGGCCAGATCGCCGGCGTTCATGAAGTTGTAGGCGCGTTGCAGCGCTACGAGCCGGCGCAGCTCCGCCAGCGGCTGCGGATCGTCATCGACGCGCACGTCGAACGCGCGATCCTGCCAGGCCCGGCCCGTCGACTTCGCATTCACCACGATCAGCGCCGCCGACTGCTTCCCGCGGATGTCCCCACCCTCGGCCTGAGCCGAATCCAGCGCAGCCAGCATCCGCTCCGCGAGATCGCCCTTCGCCTCCGCATACGCCTTCGCCATCGCCGGCCAGACGCGATCATTGGCCATCAGATTCGCCTGCACCGCGAAGTCGCGTCCGACGCTGAGTGCACCACCATGAGCGCCGCATGCGACGTTGGCGTTCGAAGTCGCGCTCCCCGCGATCCCACCCGCGGCCACAATGTCGCGGCTCCCGGTGAACGTCGCCACCCCGCCCTGCGCATCCACGAACGCCACCTGCCGCACCTCGCACGCCCCGTCCGCGCCGAGGAGCGCGCGGAGCGCGTCCGGCGCCGCCTTCCCCGCACGGAGCAGCTCCAGCCCCAACTTCCCATACGACGGATCGACAAAACTCTGCGTCGCCACCGCGCCCACACCCGCCTCCGCCCACGGCACGATCTGTCCCACCGCAAACCAGTGCGACTGCACCGCCACCCCCATCTGCCCCGTCACCGCATCCCGCGCCACGATGGAAAACGTATGAACCGGACGAAGCTGCGCCACAGCCACAGGAGCGAGAAGGAGAAGGATGAGGATTCGCATGGCGTCATTCTCGTTCAACTTGGTTGTCGGTTGTCGGTTGACGGTTGTCGGTTGTCGGTGATCGGTTGTCTGCGCCTTCTCGCGTACGGACGGCGCGCGAGCTCGAACGCCGGCAGGCGTTGCGGAGATGAGCCGGTGGCAGCGCCCGTAGCGCGCCGCCACCGGATGAATGGGAACGGAACCTTCGACCCCGGAGGGGTCGCGGAGAATTGCGAATGATCCCGGCACACACTCTGAGCTGGCCGCCGGAGGCGGCTCGGGAGGGTAACGGCACGAAACGTTCGATGACCCCTGTGGAGCGGTGGGCTTTAGCCCTCCGAGCGCTCGCGATGAGTGTGCCGAAGCCGGGTGACTCTCTCGCGACACACGCGCCGAATGAGCCTCGTGCAGCGTCGAAGCCGCGACCCGGAGGGCTGAAGCCCACCGCTCCACATCGCCCGCACCGCTGACGCGCCAACCCCGGCCGCTCAAATGGGGCACGGGGGTACCGCGTCAGCGGTACCTCTCTGCTGCACCGACCTTGTGAATTCGCCCAACGATCACGATCGCGATCGCGCGCCCCCCCACCCGTGGGGCGGGACGCCCCCGGGCCAGCCGGCGGGACGCCGGCGCTCCACTGCGTCCTCGACGGATGGCGATGACGTCCCCGAACGGGGAGAACGTTTGAGGCGAGCGTGCAACCGACGCGAGAGCGCACGCACAGAACGTCATGGCACACAGACCGCTCTCGGCAACGCAGGAGCAGTCGATGAAAACCATCCTCTGACCCTGGTCGCATTCGGGGTGCTCTCCATGAACGCGCAACCAACCGCACCGCCTCCGCTCGTGCTGTCCATCGGCGGTGAGAAGACGATCCGCAGTGCGGTGAAAGGGCGCGCCGTGGGATGGTGGTTGCGGCGTCCGCACTGCAATGTGACCATCGCCGCCCACATCGCGAACGGCGGCGGCTTCGCGAAGGGCGAGGCGTACCTCACCCGCGCCATCGGCCCCGGCACTTCCACCGCCGACGAGATCGCCCGCACGACCTTCGACCTCCCCTATCCCTTCGACGGCTGGTTCAACCTCTTCACCGACCTCCACCTCGAGACCGGCGAGTACTGGCTGGTGATCGCCAAACCGCGGGACACGACCTTCAGCTCCCTCAACTGGATCCTCGCCAACCCCATGTCCCTCAAAACCTCCGACGCCATCCGCTACATCGGAACGACCGCCTACACCTACGACAGCGACGTGGCCGACTACCTCCCCGCCTCCAAATTCGGCCCCAAATACGAACCCTACGGCTTTGAGTTCGAGCTCACCGGCCACGAAGTCTTCACCGAGCACAGTCATTGAGAGGGCGATTGGAGACGAGCAAGCCGAGCGTACAGGTCTCCACGTGGCTGTCGGATAGGCTCTCCGAGTAACTTCACGTCGACCGTTGACGTCACGTGCGCCGTAGCGTAGGTTGAACTATCAATCGAGTGAGCTGCAGCGAGCAAACCGCGCAGACTCTTGGCCTTTTGGAGGAGACTGCATGCCGTATTCAGCGGAGATTAGTCGTGCGAACCCTTCGTGTTTCCTGTTTGTGATCGACCAGTCAGGCTCGATGGGAGACCCCTTCGGCGGGAGCGAATCGCCGAAGCGAAAGGCGGACGACGTTTCCGATACCGTGAACCGACTCTTGCAAGAATTGACGCTGAAGTGCGTTCGCGGCGAGGGAGTGGTTTGGGACTACTACTCGGTCGGTGTTGTCGGCTATGGCTCGACAGTGGGGCCGGCGTTCGGCGGTGCGCTCTCGGGCCGAGAGCTCGTCCCGATCAGTCAAATCGCCGACAACCCGGTCAAGATTGATACTCGGTCAAAAAAGATCGACGACGGTGCCGGAGGGCTCATCGATCAGAGCATTCGGTTCCCGATCTGGTTCGAACCAGTGGCGAACGGCGGAACACCGATGTGTCAGGCTCTCGGTCGCGCGCAGTCCGTGCTGAGTGGATTTCTGACGCAATACCCCGCTTGCTTCCCCCCGGTCGTCATTCACGTCACAGACGGCGAATCCACTGACGGCGACTCGACCGGCGCGATGAACGCGATCACCGGGCTGTCGTCCTCGGACGGCAGTGTACTGCTATTCAACGTCCACCTTTCGAGCACGAACGCGCGACCGATTTCCTTCCCCGATTCAGCCGCCGAGCTCCCGGATCAGTATTCGCGGATGTTATTCGATGGAGCGAGCAACCTGACGCCGTTCATGCGCGATGTGGCCTCACGAGAACATGGGCTGCGCGTTTCTGAAGCGTCGAAGGCATTCGTGTTCAACGCCAACCTCACGCTCGTCATCCAGGCGCTGGAGATTGGAACGCGGCCGAGCAACTTGCGGTGAGGAATCCGCAAAATGGAGATCTACTCGGACGTCTTCTGGACGCCGAAGGCGGGCAACAGCGCGAAGGAGTACGAGGACGCGTTCTATCCCACAAAGAGCCTTCGCCTCGACGGCAAAAATGGCTTTGTGTGTGCCGTCGCTGACGGTGCAACGGAGACATCCTTCTCGGGCGAGTGGGCGCGGATTCTAACCGAGGCGTACTGCCGGCGCGAGATCCGCGACAGCACGACGAACCGATCACTCGGTGAACTGCGACAGAAATGGCGATCCGCGACCGAACGTACGCAGCCTCCTTGGTACGCGGAGCAGAAGGCAGCGAACGGTGCCTTTGCCGCACTGTTGGGCCTAACCATCCATCGTGACAAGACCCGCCATTGGGACGCCTTGGCCGTCGGGGATTGCTGCCTCTTTCAGATTCGAAATGGCCGCTGCGTTGTCGCGTTTCCCATCACCGATCCGGATGCGTTCAACAACGGCCCGTATCTCCTGTCGTCTAACGAGGCACACAACGTTGATCTACGCGCACACATCTACACCGAGCGCGGCGAATGGGAGCCCGAGGATGTTTTCTACCTCGCGAGCGATGCCCTAGCGGCGTGGTTCTTGCGCTCGGCGCTGGATGGCACGGAACCCTGGCGAGTGCTTTCCGATCTCGGCACAGAAGGCGAACAGCAGTCATTCGACGATTTCATCAATAGCCTCCGGGAGGCCGGCACGCTCAAGAATGACGACGTCACGCTGCTGCGACTGAGTTGCTTCGAGAAGGCGCCATGAGCTGGCCAACACTCACGGATTATTGCGCGGCGTTGCAGCATCCTGCCACGTGCTTCACCGATCCCGAGCTGCAGCACGCAACAGCACGGACTGACAAGTTCGGCAATCCACGTGGTCCGGCTGGATTCTACGCAGCGGTCTATCAAATGACCAGCGGAGCATCTACGTGGGCCGTGAAGTGCTTCACGAGCCATGTCCCCGATCAGCACGAGCGGTATGCCGCGATCAGTCATCACATCGTCCAGGCGCGACTACCGTACACCGTGTCGTTCCAGTATCTTCCTGACGGAATCCGGCTCCACGGCTTTCCGCGCCGAACCTTTCCAATCCTGAAGATGGAGTGGGTGACCGGGAAGCAGCTCGACGAGTACATTCGCGACAATCTTTACAATGAACAGGCACTGCAGAACCTCGCACAGCAATGGCTCGCGATGATGCGCGCGCTACGCACCGCTAACATCGGCCATGGGGATCTGCAGCATGGCAACGTCAAAGTCGCACCTAACGGTGAGCTGCGTCTGCTCGACTACGATGGCATGACGGTGCCGGCACTTCTCGGCCGACAGTCCATTGAAAGCGGGCATCGAAACTACCAGCACCCGTTGCGGCGATCAGTGGCAACGCAGATCGGGCCGGACATCGACAACTTCTCGGCGTGGTCGATTCTTCTCTCGATCGTCGCAACGAAGCTAGATGCCACGACGTGGTATCGCACGGCGGCGGGTGACGATAGCCTCCTCTTCAAGCAGACAGACTTCGACGCGCCGGAGCAGTCGGAGGCTTTCCGCTTACTGGAACACTCAACTGACCTTCAGCTTCGCGCACTCGCATCGACGTTCCGCCACTTCCTGTACGTCGACCAGCTAACGAAGATACCGTCACTCGATGACGTCACCCTGCCTGATGGTTTCGACGCAAACGCGCGTAGGAAGGGGCACTGGATTGACGACCACGTCACGATCTCGCCTGCAACTCCTTACCGCACCTCAACGAACACGCTGGTCTCAGCAGCAACGCCGCCATCCGAATGGTCCATATGGCGTCTGCGTATCGAGTGTCTCCTGCTCCTCTTGCTTGCCCTGGTTGCTCCGCAGTTCGTGACAGGGGCAACACTCGTCGGAATCGAACTTGCGATATTCATTCTGCCGCTCACATCATATCTCGTGTTGACCGAGCTGGTCGGTCCGGGCACGGAACGGCGCCGCCTCCGCAAGATTCGTCGCGTTGCCCAAATTGCGATCATGCGTGCAGAGAAGACGGTGAAGGATCTACTCGATGCTGAAGCGCGGGCAACCAGGGATGAACACGCGAAGCTGGCAGAGCTGAATGGCTCTCAGCAACAGGTCACACAGAAGGAGAAAGGCGAACGAGACCGACTCTATGCCGTGCTTCAGCGAACGCTTGCCGATCTACGCGCGCGTCGTGGCGAGCTTCCGGCGCGCGAAAATCACGACCGCGCGACGGAATTGGAACGTGTACGCAACGCGTATGTCGCGCAGCGTCTCAGCGCATTCCGCGTCGAGCAGGCACCATTGGAGAATATCGGCTACGACCTCGTTTCTCGGCTCGCTAGAGCTGGCATCCGAACAGCCGCCGACATAGTTGATTTTCGAGTCGCGGGCGTGGGTTCGTTTGTTCTGCGCTCCGGCACGCTCGTCCATGTTAGTGGCTTCGGCGAAGTACGAGGAAAACGTGTCGCCCAGTGGGTTCGAGACACTGCCGCTCGCTTGGAGCAGCAGGGACCACGTACGCTCGACGTCGCGAAGGACGCTGAGATCCGGCAGCGGTATCAACGAGAGTTTCAGCAACTCGTGTCATCGGAAGCCGCCGCGCAGGCGAAGGCGCAACAGGACTTGCAGACGATCGCTTCGAAGTACCGGAGCGAACAGGACTCGATCGCACAGAAGGTACACGCAACTCGGCAGCAGATCGCGAAGTGGCGCGCAGACAACCAACGAACGATACAGCGTTACCGACAGGATGTAGCGACGCGTCGCGCCGAGGTGGCATGGCTCGATGCGGAACTTGCACCATTGGAGAGGAGGCATCTCGGTGCGCTCGTCCGTCGAGTGGGGTTCTTGGACTGAAGTCGAGATGGGCCGGCGATTCAGAAGAGCGGTCTCACCGTTTCGGTTCGTCTGACGAATCGGGGAGTACGCGTCTCAAGAAGTTGGATCTTGGGGGGAGATGAGCTCAGCGCTCTGACCGTTGAGAATCAAGATCTAGATCTTCCCAAGGACATTTGAACCTTGCCCCACCAAAGACCGGTCTCGGGCGAGCTCGACCTCGGATGGTTGTCTGCGCGTGAGTGACCGTGGCCTCGTACCTCCAAACCCGCGCTCGCTGACCATCCCCGAACCCCTGCGAGAGAACTTCTCAGACTGCGATCCCAAGACCTTACAGTTATGCTTCCCATCCATGAAGCGACTGCTCCTCCTCGCACTCCTCGCCTCCACGATGCACGCCGATGACGTGCAGAAGCTGCACGCGTTGTTCGATCGGGCTTGGGAGGTGCGGCTCGAGGAGAGTCCTCTGTTCGCGACCTCCGTCGGGCGGCATGAGTACAACGACCGGTTGGCGTCGGCCGCTCTGGCGGATCTGCAGCGGCGGAATGCGGCGGCGAAGGGGTTGCTGCGGGAGCTCAAAGCAATCGATCGGGCCAAGTTGCCGGCGGCGGAGCTGGTGAACTACGACATGTTCCAGGGGCAGCTCGATGAGGCGGTCGCGGACTACGAGCTGGGTGATTACCAGATGCCGTTCAATGCGGACTCGGGGTTTCACACGTCGTTCTCGCGATTGCCCAAGGACGTGCCGCTGGTCACGGTGAAGGATTACGAGAACTACATCGCGCGGCTGCGCGCCTGGCCGCGGTACGTGCGCGAGCAGATCGGGCACATGCGCGCGGGGATCGCGCGGGGGATGACTGTGCCGCGGGCCACGCTCGACGGCTACGACGGGACGATGGCCGCGCATGTTGTGGAGAGTGCCGAACAGAGTGTGTTCTGGACTCCGTTCGCGCAGTTCCCGGCCACCGTCCCCGCGGCCGAGCACGAGCGGTTGCGCGCGGCCGGACGCGCGGCGGTGACGGAGGGCGCGATCGCGGGGTATCGCGAGTTGCTCGACTTCTTCCGCAAGGAGTACCTGCCTGGGGCGCGGAAGACGCTCGGCGCGTACGAGCTGCCGAACGGGCGCGCGTATTACGCGCAGAAGATCCGTGAGTTCACGACTCTCGAGCTGACTCCCGAGGAGATCCATGCGACGGGATTGAAAGAAGTGGCCCGCATCGGTGCGGAGATGAATGCGGTGATGAAGGAGGTCGGCTTCAAGGGAGACTTCGCGGCGTTCCTCACCTTCCTGCGCACGGATCCGCGCTTCTACGCGAAGACCCCCGAGGAGTTGCTGTCGAAGGCTTCGCGGATCGCGAAACGCATCGATGGGAAGCTGCCGGCGCTGTTCGGGACGCTGCCGCGGTTGCCGTACACGGTCGAGCCGGTACCGGCGGACATCGCCCCGAAGTACACGACCGGGCGTTACGTGTCCGCGCCGCAGGGCAGCACGCAGCCGGGCATCTACTGGGTGAACACGTACAAGCTCGACGCGCGGCCGTTCTACACGCTGGAGGCGCTGACGCTGCACGAGGCCGTGCCCGGGCATCATCTTCAGATCGCGCTCAGCCGCGAGCTGAGCGGCCTGCCGAACTTCCGGCGCTACTCCTACATCTCCGCGTTCGGCGAGGGCTGGGGGTTGTACTCGGAGTGGCTGGGTCTGGAGGCCGGCTTCTACACCGACCCGTACGACAACTTCGGACGCCTGACGTACGAGATGTGGCGCGCCTGCCGGCTGGTGGTGGACACGGGCCTGCACTCCAAGGGCTGGACGCGCGAGCAGGCCATCGAGTACATGGCCACGCGCACCGCGCTGCCCATCCACGAAGTGACGACGGAAGTGGATCGCTACATCTCCTGGCCCGGCCAGGCCCTCGCCTACAAGCTCGGAGAGCTGAAGATCAAGGAGCTCCGCCGCCGCGCCGAGCAAACCCTCGGCACCCGCTTCGACGTCCGCGCCTTCCACGACGTCATCCTCGGCTCCGGGTCCGTGCCCCTCGATGTTCTCGAAGGGAATGTCGATCGGTGGTTGGCTGGCTCTTCGTGACTTGCCCCGGTGCCTCTGTACTACTTACAACAGATTCTGCGCGAGGCGCACACAACCTGTCATCCTGAGCGGGTGGCGGGTGGGGTGCGAAGGATCCCCTGCCGATGCACGACACTCGCTCCGCCGGCAGGGGATCCTTCGCCCCCCATCCCACCGCCCGCTCAGGATGACATAGGAGATGTCATTCCCTTCAGCGTGGCCGGCAATTTTGCTCGAAAGGCGTGCCCAAGGCTTGGCCAACCAGCGCCCCCCATCCCACCGCCCGCTCAGGATGACAGGCCAATGTTGCGTTGGGTTGACGGGCGCAGCCCGCGCTGTGCTCTGTGGTGAACGTCCCCCATTGCCAAGTTATAGTGACCGGCGATGAGAACTGTCTACCGCGCGTGCAATTTGTGCGAGGCCATTTGCGGACTGGCGATCGAGGTGGAGGGGCCGAAGATCGTTTCGATTCGAGGCGATGATGACGATCCGTTCAGCCGCGGGCACATCTGTCCGAAGGCGGTGGCGCTGATCGACATCCATGAGGATCCGAACCGGTTGCGCCGGCCCATGAAGCGCAGCGGCGCGGAGTGGGTGGAGATCGGGTGGGACGAGGCGTTCGACCTGGCCGCGGAGAAGCTGGCCTTCGTGCAGTTGCAGCATGGGAACGACGCGGTCGGGTTCTACATTGGCAACCCCGCCGTGCACAACATCGGGACGCTGTTCAGCGTGCCCTCGCTGGCCCGCGTGCTGAAGACGCGCAGCGCGTTCAGCGCCACGTCGGTCGATCAACTGCCGCAGCAGCTCGTGTCGTTCTTCATGTTCGGGCATCAGTTCCTCATCCCCATCCCGGACGTCGACCGCACGGACTACTTCCTGATCCTGGGTGGGAATCCGGTGGCCTCGAACGGCAGCCTGATGACGGTGCCGGACGTGACGCAGCGGCTGGCGGACCTTCGCAAGCGCGGCGGCAAGGTGGTGGTGATCGATCCGCGGCGGACCGAGACCGCGGCCGTGGCCAGCGAGCATCACTTCATCCGGCCCTCCACCGACGCGGCGCTGCTGATGGCGCTGATCAACACGATGCGCGAGGAGAACCTCTTCCGCCTCGAGCACGCGGAGCAGCTCGACGGACTCGAGGTCGCGCTGGATGCGATCCAAAACGTCACCGCCGAGGTGGCGGCGGAGAGCACGGGCATTGGGGCGGAGACCATCCGGCGGATCGCGCGCGAGTTCGCGGCGGCGCCGTCGGCGGTCGCGTACGGCCGCATCGGCACGTGCCTGCAGTCGTTCGGGACGTTGAACCAGTGGCTGATCCAACTGCTGAACATCATCACCGGCAACCTCGATCGCGTCGGCGGCGCATTGCCCACCGAGCCGCTGATCCCCATCGCCGGTCCGGGCACGCGGCCGGGCCACTACGCGCAGTGGACCTCGCGCGTGAGTGGCCTGCCGGAATCCGGCGGCGAGTTGCCCGTGGCGGCGATGGCGGAGGAGATCCTCACGCCGGGCGCGGGGCAGATCCGCGGGATGATCACGATCTGCGGCAATCCGGTGCTCTCGACGCCGAACGGCCGCAAGCTCGACGAGGCGCTGGAGTCGCTCGACTTCATGGTCTCCGTCGATATCTATCTCAATGAGACGACGCGCCATGCGGACCTGATCCTGCCGCCGACGTCGAGTCTCAACCACGATCACTACGACCGGATCTTCAACGCCTTCGCCATCCGCAATGTGGCCCGCTTCAACGCGGCGATCTGGCCGCGTCCCGACGACGAGCGGTACGACTGGGAGATCTTCGGCGAGTTGGTCACGCGGCTGGCCGCGCGTCTTGGACGCGAGTCACGGGCCCTGCCCGCGACGGCCGACGTCGTCGCGGCGTTGCTCGCGAAGGGAACCCACGGGATCTCGCTGGCCACGCTTCAGGACGCCCCGCACGGTCTCGACCTCGGCGCGCTGCAGCCTTCGCTCTACCAGCGACTCGAGACTCCCGATCACAAGATCCGTTGCGCGCCCGAGCCGATCCTCGCGGACGTGGCCCGCTTCCTGGCCACCTCGGCGGAGCGCCGCGCGGGCAGCTTCACGCTCATCGGACGCCGCCACCTGCGCAGCAACAACTCGTGGATGCACAACTCGCATCGCCTGATCAAAGGCAAGGCCCGCGATCAACTGATGATGCACCCCGACGACCTGGCCTCACTGGGACTGGCCGACGGTCAGAGCGTGGAAGTGCGCGCCGCCGCCGGGAGTGTGCGCATCGCCGTGCAGTCCACCGACGCGCTCATGCGCGGCGTGGTCAGCCTCCCCCACGGCTTCGGCCACAACCGCCCCGGCACGCGTCTCGGCCTCGCCGAACAGAACGCCGGAGTGAGCTACAACGACCTCACCGACGGAACGGTCGACGCGGTCAGCGGGAACGCGGCATTGAACGGAGTAGCGGTCGAGGTGGTGGGCGTGTAGGGCGGCACGGCCGCCAGCGCTGGTTGGCATAGCCTTGGGCACGTGCGGCAGCTCCGAGGCCAATGCACTTTCTGCCGCGCAGGCTCCTAGCCAGTGGGATGGGACGAATGAGACCTATGGGACGAATGGGACGAATGAGACGAATGAGAAGCCGCTGTCCTGCTTTCCCATTCGTCCCATTCGTCCCATTCGTCCCATAGTCCCATACGTAAACGTCACGCCGGGTGCTATCGTCTAGTGCTCATGAACAAAAAATTACTGGTTGCCCTGTTGCTCACCGCGTTCGTGGCGGTGGAGACCGAAGCTGCCCGGCGCGTCGTGACTCGCACGCGCACCCCGCGCGGAGTACGCACGCGCGTCGTCGTGCGTCCAGGATTCCCGATTCGCCGCACGCTGCCGAACGTCGTCATCCGCACCGGCCCCGTGGTCCGCGTGGCCCCTGCCGTGTACCTCGGCGCGGTCGCCTTCACGGCGGTGACTCTGGCTGCACTGCCTCCCGCGGACGCGCGCGTCTGGACCGGCGCGGAAGAGCTCCAGCGTGAAGACGGGTGGACCGACTTCACCCTCGATACCGATCGCCGAGGCGACCGGCTCGTGCTGGAGGTCGAGAAAGGCGCCGCTCAGGTGAGCTTCGCCGAAGTCGTCTTCGAGAACGGCGAAGCCCAGGTCGTCGACTTCAACGACAAGGTCCTCAGCCGCGGCTACTACGGCCTGCTCAACTTCAAGAACGGCCGCAAGATCGACCACGTGCGCGTGGTCGCACAAGCCTCCTCGCGCGAAACGGAGATCAAGGTCCACCTGGTCTCATAGACCTTGCTGAGTGCAGCGGAGCCAGGGTCGCGAGCGAAGCGAGCGACCCTGGCTCACGAGGTCGATCCGAACCGCACCGCGTCAGCGCACAGACAGACGCGGGCGTCGAGAGGACGATGAAATGAGGGTCGCCTACCGCTGACGCGGTACTTGCCCGCTGGAGGCGAAGTCATCAACTCGCCACCCGCCACTCGCAACTCGCGACCCCCAACTCACACCCAACTCGCAACCCGCAACTCAGCGACGAGCTCGACAGAAATGTCAGGCATTTCTGCCGTAAGCGCGCTTGGAAATTCGCGGGTTCGTCGTTTATGGTGGCGCTGGGTCGTTTCCGCTCTCTTCACGAAGGAGATCTTCCAGCATGCTGCAACTCGACTCCGGCCTCGTTCGGACCTGCGCCACTCTCGCCCTGCTTTTCCTCGGTGCGCCCCTCCTCGCGCAGTCCGAAGTCGACATCGAGAAGTTCACCAACGGACAGGATGCCGACACGGCTCCCGGGCCCGGTGTGCTCGTCGGCTCGACGGTCAACTGGACCTACGCGATCTCCAATGTCGGCAGCCGTCCGCTGACGAACATCAGCGTCACGGATAATCAGGGTGTCACCGTCACCTGTCCCGACACGGCGCTCGACGCGGGCCTCTCGTTCACCTGCACCGCGAGCGGCACCGCCGTCGCCGGCCAATACGCGAACATCGGCACGGTCACCGCCACACTCCCCGATGCGAGCGTCGTTCAGGACTCCGACCCGAGCCATTACTTCGGCCAGGCCGCATTCGCCGTGGCCCTCGAGAAGCGCACGAACGGCTTCGACGCCGACACTCCTCCCGGCCCGACCATCGCGCCGGGCAGCACCGTGAACTGGGAGTACGAGATCACCAACATCGGCAACGAAGATCTGACGAACATCGCAGTCGCCGATGACCAGGGCGTGACGGTCACCTGTCCGGGCACGACACTCGCCGTTGGCGCCTCGATGATCTGCACCGGCTCCGGCATTGCCGTCGGCGGGCCGTATGCAAACATCGGCACGGTGACGGCGACTCTGTCCGTGAGCCTGACCGGCGTGTCCGCTTCCGATCCCAGCCACTACTTCGGCCGAGGACTGATCGTCAACAAGCGTACCAACGGGGTCGACTCCGCGACGCCTCCCGGTCCCACCCTCAACCCGGGCGACACCGTGACCTGGACCTACGAGGTCACCAACCCCGGCCCCGAGACCGTCACCGGCCTGACCGTCACCGACGATCAGGGCGTCACCGTCACCTGTCCGCAGACGACACTCGTCGACGACGAGACCGTGACGTGTACCGCCAGCGGAATCGTGCAACCCGGCCAGTACACGAATCTCGGCACGGCCACCGCGAATCTGCCCCTCGGTGGCACAGTGACCGGGTTCGACACGAGTTACTACTTCGGTTCCGAGCTCGGCATCCGCAAGCTCACCAACGGCTCCGACGCGGACGTTCCCACCGGACCGTCCATCGCCGTCGGCGCCACCGTCAACTGGACCTACATCATTACGAACTACAGCGCAGGGCCTCTCACCGCGGTCACCGTCACCGACGACCAGAGCGTCACGGTCACCTGCCCGCTCACGACTCTCGCCGCCGGAGAGTCGATGACCTGCACCGCCTCGGGCGTCGCCGTGGCGGGCCAGTACGCGAACATCGGTACGGTCGAGGCACAAGACGCAGGCCTCCAAACCCTCTCCTCCTCGAATCCCAGCCACTACTTCGGCCAGACCGCGACGCTCGACTTCGGCGATGCGTCCGACCCGAGCTATTCCACGCTCTTCACCTCGGACGGCGCACGCCATCTCGTCAGCGGAGCGCTCTTCCTCGGCGCCTGCGTGGACGCCGAGAGCGATGCCTTCGCATCCGCCAACGCGGACGGCGACGATGCCGATACCGGCACGCCCTTCGGAACCTGCGCAACGCCGGGCGACGACGAAGACGGAGTCACGTTCACCACGGCTCTCTACCCAGGCGAGACCGCGAGCGTCGACATCGTGGCCTCGGCACCCTGCACTCTCTCCGCATGGATCGACTTCGCCGGCAATGGCGACTGGAGCGATTCAGGCGACGAGCTCTTCCCCGGCGGCACGGCCCTCGTGGCCGGCACCAACTCGCGAACCTTCACCGTCCCCGCGACCGCGGTCGCCGGACCGACGTACTCCCGCTTCCGCTGCACGACGAGCGGCGCGGTCGGAGTCACCGGCGAGGCGAGCGACGGCGAGGTCGAAGACCACGCCGTCACCATCACCGCGCTGCCCGAGATCTCCGCGACGAAGACCGATGCGCTGCTCACCGACGACGGCGACGGACTGCCCGAGCCGGGCGAAACGCTGCGCTACACGATCGTCATCACGAACAACGGCGGCGACGCCAGCTCGGTCGCCTTCAACGACACGCCCGACGCCAACACCGCGCTCGTCGCGGGCTCGGTGACCACGTCGACGGGCACCGTGACCACCGGCAATGGAGGCGGCGACACGTCCGTCTCCGTCAACATCGGCACCCTCGCCGGCTCCGGCGGTTCGGTGACCATCACCTTCGACGTGGTCATCGACGATCCCCTTCCCCCCGGCGTGACCACGATCTCCAATCAAGGCGCCGTCTCGGGCACACCGTTCAGCGACGTGCCCACCGACGACCCTGCCGCCGGCGGCACCACCGACCCCACCGTCACCTCGCTCACCCTCACGCCGGACGTCTCCGCGACCAAGACCGCGGTGCTGTTCACCGACGCCAACAACAACGGCCAGGCCGATCCGGGCGACCGTCTGCGCTACACCATCACCGTGACCAACTCCGGTTCGGGTGATGCCCTGGCCGTCGTGTTCGACGACACCCCGGACGCCAACACGAACCTCGTCGCCGGCTCCGTCACCACCACCGCGGGAACCGTGACCACCGGCAACACCGCGGGCGACACGACCGTGAGCGTGAGCATCGGCACGCTCGCCGCGAACGGGGGCACCGCCACCATCATCTTCGACGTGACCATCGACAACCCGCTCGCGCCCGGCGTGACGCAAGTCGTCAACTCCGGAACGATCCGCGGCTCCAACATCCCCACGGAATCGACCGACGATCCGGGTCAAGCCGGCAGCGCCGATCCCACCCCCTTCCCCGTCGTCCTCCAAGCCATCGCCGCCATCCCCACCCTCGGCACCTGGGCCCTGCTCGCACTCCTCGCCACGCTCAGCGTCGTGGCCCTGAGGCGAATCACGAGCTGACCATCACCCCAAGAGCGGCAACGCAAGTTGCCGCTCTTACCTCGCCTGGCGCGGGGTCGCAGCTTCAGTTTTTCAGCTCCGCGAATTGGGGTCGCAGCTTCAGTTTTTCAGCTCCGCGAATTGGGGTCGCAGCTTCAGTTTTTCAGCTCCGCGAATTGGGGTCGACGACCTCCGTCATCCCGAGCGGAGGGCGGGCGGGTGTGAGGGCGCGGAGGGATCTGTACGGCGAAAAGCGCTCCGATCGACCTGCGCGTGTTGCGTTTACCGCAGGGGATCCTTCGCACCCACCCGCCACCCGCTGAGAGGTTGTGCAGAGATCCGCGCGCGTTATCCAGCCTGTCATCCTGAGCGGGCGGTGGAGTGGGTGGCGAAGGATCTCGTGCGAAGACCGACAAACGTGACGAGCACGAGAACCGCAGTCTCGTTCAACCTGCGAGGGTTTCGCTTACCGCAGGAGATCCTTCGCGCCCACCCACCACCCGCTCAGGATGACAGGTTGGGAAGCGCTCGGATTTCTGCACACACTCTCAAGATGACAGCAAGGTTGCGCACAACCCGCAATTCGCAACTCGCGACTCGCAACCCGCAACCGACCACAAGGCGTAAGCTGGTTGCATTGCAGGAGGCCCCATGCGCCGATTGTTCGTGGTCTTTGCCGTTCTTTCGTTCGTGACGCCGGCGTTTGCGCGCTCGGGTGTGGCTGTGGCAGGACTGGCTCCCGGCCAGTTCGCAGAAGGCAATGCCGGGCTCACTCCGGTCACTGCGTTCATCCGGCTCCCGGGACCCACCAACGTGCCGGTCTCCGGGACCTACCAGACCGTGGACGGCACCGCCACCGCGGCGGACAACGACTACGTCCCGGCCAGCGGGGCATTCGTCATCGACGTCGGGCAAAGCGAGACGAGCGTCACGGTCAACATCGTGGGCGACACGAAGGTCGAGTCGAACGAGACGTTCTCGATCGCCTTCACCAACGTCTCCAATCCGCCGCTCGAGGTGACCATCGTCAACGATGACGTGCCAGTCCTCTCCGCGCCAGACGTGCGCGTGATCGAAGGAAACGCGGGGACCTCGCCGCTGATCTTCACCGTGACCCTGGCCGCGCCCGCCGCTGTCGTCGTGCAAGCGAGCTACACCACCGCCGACGGGACCGCCACCGCCGGCGTCGACTATCAACCCGCCACCGGTACGGTGGCCTTCGCGCCGGGCGAGACTCAACGCGCCGTGAGCGTCAACGTCATCGGCGACACGCTCTTCGAGCCCGACGAGACACTCTCGCTGAACATCACGAGGCAGGGATCCGCACTCATCACCGCCATCGGCACCATCGCGAATGACGATCAGCGCGCGCCCTCTCAATTGACGATCGTCAGCGGCAACGGCCAGAACGGCATCATCGGACGCTCGCTCGCGGAGCCGCTGGTGGTCCGCGTAGTCGACCAGAGCGGCGAGCCGATCCAGGGAGTGACGGTGCAGTGGCGCGTGACACGCGGCACCGCGCTCCTCGATCCAGCGACGAGCGTCACCGGCCCGATTGGCCGCACGGCCACGACCGTGACGCTCGAGAGTCTCGGCCCCATCGAAGTCGAGGCCAGCGTCCCGCAGCTTGCCTCCGTGACGTTCACCATCGGCTCGATCACCTCCCTCGCCTCTCGCGCCACAGGACCCGTCGCGGTTCCTATTGCCGAGGTACTCGACGGGATCTGCGCCCGCAACGAAGGCATCTTCAGCAACGTCTGCTCCGCGCTGGGAAGGCTGTCCGACGACCGCCTCACGCCCGCGCTCGAGAGCGTCGCGCCGCAACAATCCGGTGCGCAGTCCGAAGTCGCGAGCGAGGTCATGTCCGTCGTCACGTCCGGCATCGGCGCCCGCCTCTCCGCCCTGCGAAGCGGCACCCAGCGTTTCTCCCTCGGACAGTTCTCGTTGCGATCGAACGGACGCGATGTCCCCGTAGCCCTACTCGCCAAGGCGCTCTTCGCCGCGGCATCCGATCAACAGACTGATGCCGGCGGGGTCCCCGAGGAGGACTACAACGGCTGGTCCGCATACCTCAGCGGCAACCTCGGCTCGGGCGAGCGTCGCCCGCGACCGGGGGAGACCGGCTTCGATCTCGAGACGCGCGGCGTCATGGCCGGCCTCGACCGCCAGTTCGGCGCTGCCGTCTTCGGCGCCTCGCTCAACCTCATGCAACTCGATGCGAAGCTCGACGACTCCACCGGCAAACTCGATACGACCGGCTACGCGCTCTCCGTCTACGGAAGCCGCGGTGGCCTCGGCGGCAACACCGATCCAGGCACAGGCAGCGGCACGCGTTACGACGGCGTGCACATCGACGGCAGCATCACCATCGGTCGCAACAACTACGAGGCCGAGCACGACGTGCAGATCGGGTCGCTCGACCTGCCGACTGCGCGCAGCGAGAACGACGCGAACGTCTTCGCGCTGTCCGCAGGCGCGGGCGTCGACTTGCATCGCGGACGCACGGACTTCGATGCATCGCTCTCCGGCACCTGGTCGCGGGCCAGCATCGACGACCTCACCGAAGACGGCCCCGGTCCCCTGATCCTGTTCGTGGAAGGGCACGAGATCGAGTCGCTCGTGGCCACGGCCGGACTCAGCGTGCGCAGCGCGATTCCTGTTTCCTTCGGCGTGCTGCTGCCCACGTTCCGCGGCGAGATGATCCACGAGTTCATGGGCGGCGCGCGGCTCGTCACGGCGCGATTCGCGAGAGACACGCAGAGCGCATCGTTCACGATTCCCCTGGACCGCCCCGACGCGAACTACGCCAAGCTCGCCGCGGGACTCCAGGCGGTGTTCCCGCGAGGCGTGTCCGCGTACGTCGAAGTGATCCAGGATTTCCTGCGCTCCGACTTGCGCTACCGCAACATTCAGTTCAACGTGTCGAAATCGTTTTGAGTCGGTTGGCGGTTGTCAGTTGTCAGTGTCAGAGATGCGACCGAGCGCCTTCAACCGACAACCGACAACTGACAACGAGATTCACGATCGTTGGAAGGACGCATCATGACTCGATCCTGGTCCAGTGCCGCGCTGCTCCTGTTGCTCGCGACCGCATCCGCGGAGGCGTTCGCCCAGAACCTCCAGCCGAGCGCGGACGACCTGCTGCTCGTCGACTGCCGCCTGCCGCCGCGGCAGAGACGGGTCGGCAATCGGACCTACCCGGTGGCCTCGCGTCCCATACGCACGACGGCGGTCGACTGCCGCATCCGCGGCGGCGAATACACGGTGTACGACCGCGCGAACTACCAGACGTCGCTGAGAATCTGGCTGGCCGAGGCGGAGAAAGGAAACGCGGACGCGCAGTACTACGTGGGCAAGATCTACGAGGGTGGACTGGGCACCGATCCCGATTACCCAACCGCAGCGCGCTGGTATGAGAAGGCCGCGGCCGCGGGACACAGCGCCTCGCAGTTCGTGCTGGCCTCGATGTACGAGAAAGGACAAGGCGTCACCGCCGACGCCGCGAAAGCGCTGAACCTTTATCGCAGCGCGGCCGGCCTGCCTGCGAACATCGTCCTCGTCGACAGCGCAAAGTATGAAGCGCTCGAGCGAGCCGCGGGCGAGCTCGCGCTACGCGAGGAAGAAGTCGACGAGTTGCAACGCCAGCTCGACGACGCGAAGAAGCAGCAGCGCCGCGACGACGCCAACGAGCGCTCGCTGCAACGGAAACTGGATGAGCAGAAGGCGAAGGGCGAATCGCAGCGCAAGGAGCTGGCCCGCTTGCAGGGACTCCTGCGCAGCGCGGAGTCGTCGTCGGTGCCGGCTGCGCCGGTCAAGGCCTTGCCCGCACCGAAGAAAGGAAGCCTCGGGCGCTTCTTCGCGCTCGTGATCGGCAACAGCCAGTACGAGCACCTGCCGCGCGTCGCGTCGGCGGAGAACGACGCGAAGGCCATGGCCGCGCTGTTGCGCGAGTCCTACGGCTTCGAAGTCACGCTCCTGCTCAATGCCAAGAACGCGAAGATCCTCTCCACGCTCTACTCCCTGAGCCAGAACCTCGCCGAAAACGACAACCTCGTCGTCTTCTACACCGGCCACGGCAAGCGCGACCTGCGCAACCGCCGCGGGTGGTGGCTGCCGGTCGACGCCGTCGCCGACAATGAGGCGCGCACGAACTGGCTACCCAATCAGGAAGTCAGCGACCGCCTGGCGCTCATCCCCGCGCGACACATCCTGGTGATGGCCGACGCCTCGTACGTGGGCGACATCACCCGCGGCGCCCCGCAGCCCGAGCCGCGCGGCCTGACTGCAGCGCAGTGGAACAAGTACATCGACGCCACCAAACGCAAACGCGCGCGACTGGCCCTCAGCTCAGGCGCGGACGCGCCGCTGCCCGGTTCCGGACAAAGCTCCCGCTTCACCGCGACACTCCTCAGCGTCCTTGGAAATCAGAAAGGCGTTGTGCCCGCCTCGCGCATTCACCGCGAGGTCGTCAACGCGCTCACCTCCGGCGATCGCGTGTCGTCGGCCGTGCCCACCTTCGCCCCGCTCCAGTCGGCCTTCCACGACGGCGTAGACTTCCTCTTCGAGCGCAGATGAGCGTCCTGCCCGAGATCGACAGCCGTTTCGACGTCCTCGAGAAGCTCGGCGAGGGAGGGATGGGCTGCGTCTACAAAGTGCGGCACCGCGATCTCGACGAGGTGCAGATCGTCAAGACGCTGCAGGCTCACCTCAGTGGGAACGAGGGCCTGCGCACGCGCTTCATCAACGAAGCCCGGCGTGGCATGCGCCTGCGCCATCCCCACATCGCCGGCGTGCACGACTTCGCCGTCTGCGCCGACGGCACCGGCTACATCGTCATGGAGTTCGTGCAGGGCCACAACCTCCGCGACATCCTGCACGCGCGCGGACCGCTGCCCGCGTCCATGGTCGGCCAGATCGCCATCCAGACCCTCGACGCGCTCGCGTACCTGCACAGCGAGAAGTTCGTACACCGCGACATCTCGCCCGACAACCTCATGATGACCACCACCGGCGACGGGCGCGTGTTCATCAAGCTCATCGACCTGGGCATCTCGAAATCCCTCGAAGGCGGCCAGACCATGACCGGCACGGGCCAGTTCCTGGGCAAGGTCAGCTACGCCTCACCGGAGCAGTTCGGCGGAGAGCTGGACGGGCGCAGCGATCTGTATTCGCTCGGCGTCGTGCTCTTCAACCTGCTCACCAATGCGTTCCCGTTCACGGGCGCGAACAACCGCGAGCTCATGACCGCGCTGCTCTTCAAACCGCCGCGCACGTTCGAGGAGGCCGCGCCCGGCGTGCACGTCGCCGAGGCCGTGCAGAAGGTCGTCTATCGCGCGCTGGAGAAAGATCCGAACGCGCGCTTCCGCGATGCGTCCGAATTCTGCGCCGCCGTCGAGGAAGCCTTCGACATCCACGACATCCGCACCATCAGCGCCACCACGCGCCCCGCGCGGACCGTCGACGGTCCGGTCCCCACGCAGATCGACCCCACGCTCGTGACGTCGGGCGGAGCCACGACCTCGAGCGCGCCGACCCTCAGCGCAACACAGACGACGGTCGACAAGACCGTGGTCAGCGGCACGCCCGGGGCGCCGACGGTGGCCAGTTCCATCCCGGGCGCGCCGACTCTGGTCGAGCCGCTCGCGCCGGTCGCTCGTCCCTTCCCGCTCCGGCTCACGCTCATCGCCGCCGTCACCGTCCTCGTGCTCGCCGTCGCGCTCTTCGCGCTCTGGCGACAAAGACAGGCCGCCTACCTGGCCAGCTTCGGCAAGTTCCACGCGGTCGTGATCGGCGAGGGTGCCTATGCGAAACTCGAGTCCCTCCCCACCGCCGTCACGGACGCACGCGCCGTCGCGCAACTCCTCCAGCGCGACTACGGCTTCCAGGTCACGCTCCTCGAGAACGCGACCATGCAGCAGATCCTCGATGCCATCCGCGCCACGCGCAAGCAACTGACCGCGGGCGACAACCTGCTCCTCTACTACGCGGGCCACGGCAGCATCAAGAACGACCTCGGTTACTGGCAGCCCGTCGACGCCGACCTGGAGATGGGCAACTGGATCTCGCCTGCGGCCATCAAAGACGTCCTCCTCGACCACCCCGCCGCGCGAACCCTCGTCATCGCCGACTCCTGCTACTCCGGCGCGCTGGTGAAAGGCACGCTCGCCAAACCCACCGGAGACGTGAAGGACAAACGCTCGCGCCTCGTCATCAGCTCCGGCGGCAACGCCCCCATCCTCGACTCCGCCGACGGCAAGAGCTCGATCTTCACCGGCGCCCTCCTGACCATCCTCGCCGAGAAACCCCGCGGCGCCGTCGACGTGCAAACGCTTTTCCCGAGGATCCAGGAACGCGTCATCGACACCGCCCGCCGCGCCGGCCGCGACCAAGTCCCCATGACCGCCGTGATGTCCGAGCTCGGCGACGAAGGCGGCACCTTCTACTTCATCGCGAAGTGAGAGGGCGATCTCATGGGCGCTGGGTAACACCTGCGATCAGAAGGTCCACCTCCGCTCAGCCAGAAGTCTGTCTCCTTGGCGGTGGGCACCTTGAAGATATCCAGAGTTGTTGTGCCCGACAGCCCATCGCAACCTTGCTGTCATCCTGAGCGGGCGGTGGGTGGGTTGCGAAGGATCTCGTGCGTTAAAACGATGCCCGCGCGGTCGGGAGAAGACCGCAGTCACGTAGCCGCACGCTCGTCGTTCTTCGCACGAGATCCTTCGCGCCCACCCACCTCCCGCTCAGGATGACAGGAGGGGAAAGCCGCGGATTTCTGCACAACCTCTCGAGTGATCCTTCACCCACTCCGCGAGCCAAGACCGAGACGCCTGCGTCGAGAGCTCCTCGTGGTGTCTCGCTCCTTGGAGGCTTTCAGGATTGTCCTCCTTCCTCGGCCTGGCTCGAATGCGCGGCGCTCTGGGAGCCCTGCTGCGTCTCGTCCAGAGAGAAACCAATGCTCGTCCCGTTGCGTCAATGCAGTATGCGATTCGTCGTCACGCTCCTGCTCTGCCTCGTGGCCGCCGGCACTCTGTTCGCCAGCAAGGCTTCCGATCAAGTCGTCGCGGGGAACGCGGCCATGGAGCGGGGGGCCGTCGATGCCGCGGTGGATGCCTACGCGAAGGCGGTCGGCCTCGAGCCGCGAAACGGGCGGCACCACTTCCTTCTGGGCACGGCCTATGGCCGGCAGGCGCAGCAGGCCAATCCGCTCAAGCAGGCCATGCTCGCGCGCAAGACCAAGGCGGCCTTCGAGAAGGCCGTGGAGCTGGACCCCAACCTTCTGGAGGCCCGCTTCGCGTTGATCGACTACTTCACTTTCGCCCCCGCATTCATGGGTGGAGGTCAGGACAAGGCCCTCGCGCAGGCCGCCGAGGTCCGGAAGCGGGACGCCCTGGAGGGACACCGCGCCTATGGCCGGATCTACAGCCGGGCCAAGAAGCCCGAGCTCGCACAGAAAGAGTACGTCGAGGCGGTGCGCTCGCATCCGACCTCGGCGAAGGCCCACTACTACCTCGGCGCCTTCTACATGAACGAGAAGAACTGGAAAGAAGCGCTGCACGAGCTGGAGTCGGCCGTGAAGCTCGATCCCGCCTACATGGTCCCGTATCTGCGCATCGGCCAGCTCGCCGCGCAATCGGAGAGCCATTACCCGCGCGGAGAAGAGGCCCTGCGCAAGTACCTCGCCCACAAGCCCACGTCCGACGAGCCGGGACACGCCACGGCGTGGTTCTGGCTGGGCATGGTCCACGAGAAGCAGGGCCGCAAGGCGGACGCGAAGCAGAGCTACACGAACGCGCTCAAGCTCACCCCCGAATCGAAGAACATCAAGGAAGCGCTGAAACGCGTGTCCTGAACACTCCAGTGAACGACTACTTGGAAGTATCCGAGATCTTGGACACGAGCAGCTTGTCCACGCGACGGCCATCCATGTCGACGATCTCGAAGTGGAAGCCACCGGCTTCGAAGCGATCCGCGACTCGGGGGATGCGGCCGAGGCGGGCCATCACGTAGCCGGCCACCGTGTCCGACTCTTCCACTCCGTCGTGGCGCAGACCGACCGCGTTGGCGAAGTCGTCGAAGTTCATCATCGCGTCCACGAGCCAGGAGCCATCCTGGCGTTGGACCAGACGGTCTTCGTCTTCGTCGAGCCCGAGGACACGCGTGGCCAGATCAGCTACGGTAAGAATCCCCTCGAAGCCGCCGTACTCGTCGACGACGATCCCGATCTCGGCCCGATGGCTTTGAAAGTCGTGCAGAACCTGTAACGCCGAGGTCGTTTCCGGAAAGATCAGCGGCTGACGCACTGCGCCGCGCAGGTCGATGGGCTTGCCGGAGAAACAGCTTGCGATCAGGTCCCTCACGTCAATGACGCCGGAGAACCGGTCGAGACTTCCTTCCGCGGCAGGGAACCGCGAGAGACCACTCTCGACGATCAACTTCTGCAGTTCCTCGAGCGGGCGGGTCAGGTCGAGCCAGACCACCTCATGCCGCGGCGTCATGAGCGCGCTGGCGGTGCGATCGGCGAGTGCGAAGACACCCTTGACCATCTCTTCTTCCGCGGGATGGAACTCCCCGGTGCGGCGACCGAGCTCCAGCATCGAGGTCAGCTCTTCCTCCGTCACGGCCGGCTCGTTCGACTCCCGGATCCGAAGCATCCTGACCACGCCCGACGTGGAGAGACTGAGGAACGACACCGCGGGCCGGGCGAACCGGGACAGCCTGCGCATGAAGGGCGCCAGGGCCGAGGCGATGCGCTCCGGGTTCGTCAGCGCGATCCGTTTCGGAACGAGCTCGCCGATGATCAGCGACAGGTACGTAATCGCGAGCACGACCAGCGCAAGAGCAACCGCCTCCCCGTGAGGCGCGAGCCAGCGCATGGTGTTGAACTGCGCACCCAACTCCTCGGCGAGCGTGGCTCCGCCAAACACGCCGGCCAGAATGCCCACCAGCGTGATTCCGATCTGGACCGTCGAGAGAAAGTGATCCGGCCGTTCGGCCAGCTCCAGTGCCACGGCCGCCCGCGAATCCCCACCCTCGGCGCGGCTGCGAAGCCGAGCCTTTCGCGAGGACACGACGGCAATCTCCGCCATCGCAAAGACTCCGTTCGCCACCACGAGGATGACGATCAGGGCGATCTCGAGTGTGATCCGCGTCAGCATGGGACTCCTTCATGATCCATCGCATCACCGTACCGGGGTTCAGGTCTGAAGCTCCGGTGATCCGAGGCCGGCGACGAAGGCGGATTGCGTACTGCGTACTGTATCTCGAAGGAGAGGGCAGCCGCGGATGGAGTGAATGCTCTGAGAGCTATACTAGCCCGATGAAGAAGGCTAGTGTAACCGAGACCAAGAACAATCTCAGCGCCATCCTTCAACAAGTCCGGGAGGGAGAAACCTACCTGATTCTGGATCGAGGCCGGGCGGTGGCGCGTCTCGAACCGGTCGGTGCGGAGAGTCGGGGAGAGGACGAGCGGCGCGCGGATCTCGAGCGGCGAGGACTTCTTCATCGCGGCCGAGGGCGCGTTCGCAAGGACCTGGTCGACTCACCGCCGCCTCAGCTCCCGAAGAATGTCAGCGCCCTCGCCATCGTCCTCGAGGAGAGGAGCGAGGGTCGGTGAACTTCTGGGACACCTCGGCGGTCGTTCCACTCCTCCTTGGCGAGCGGACGACGGACGTCGTACGGAAAATTCTCTCCGGCGATCGGCAGATGCACGTCTGGTGGGCGACGGAGATCGAGTGCGTGTCGACGATTGCCCGGCTCGAACGCGAAGGAATCGAACCCTCGACCATCTCCGCGGCGCTCCAGCGGCTCTCGGCCCTGCGCGAGGACTGGAATGAGGTGAGTCCCGGATCTCTGGTGCGCGACACTTCCAAACGTATGCTCCGCGTTCATCCCCTCCGCGCGGCAGACGCACTGCAACTGGCCGCGGCCTGGGTCCTGTGCGACCAGAATCCGAGCTCGGTCTGCGTCGTCTCCCTCGACGAACGCCTCCGGCACGCCGCACGCCTCGAAGGCTTCCTCCTCGCGCCAAGCGCTATCGCTTAGGACCGCGAGCGAAGAATCTGCGCGTCTCGCACACAACGCAACATTGGCCTGTCATCCTGAGCGGGTGGTGGAATGGGGTGCGAAGGATCCCCTGCCGAAGCACGACACTCGCTCCGTCGGCAGGGGATCCTTCGCACCCACCCGCCACCCGCTCAGGATGACAGGAGGTTGTGCGCGCCGCGCGAAGAATTTCGAGGTTAGTAGTACAAAGGGCACAGAGGGCCACAGAGAAGGGGCCCTTTTCTGTGCTACCTCCGTGCCCCTCTGCGTCTCTGTGGTGAACCGTCCCCCCGGGAGCTTACGCGCCATGCCTCCGTGGTGAGAAAGCCTTGGTGTACTTGTCATCCGGACGGTCACACCAAGTATTCTGCGTGGGTGAGTGCCGAGGTCTCCCCAAAAACCACAGAGGCCTCGAAGGGCATCCTGTATGGCGTCGCCGCCTATGGGACGTGGGGCATCGTCGCGATCTACTTCAAGATCCTCCGGGGCGTGGCGCCGCTGGAGATCCTGGCTCATCGCATCGTCTGGTCGGTGGTCATGCTGGTGGTCATCATCACCGCGCTGCGACGATGGCCGTCGCTCATGCGGATCGTGAAGGACGCACGCTCGGCGGGGCTGCTCGTGCTGTCGACCTTGCTGGTGGCGTCCAACTGGTACGTCTTCATCTGGGCCGTCACTCACGACCGCCTCGTCGACGCGAGCCTCGGGTACTTCATCAATCCGCTCGTCAACGTCCTCCTCGGTTTTCTCTTTCTCCGCGAGCGACTGCGTCGCCTCGAATGGGTGAGCGTCGCCATCGCCGCGACCGCCGTGTTGTGGCTGGCCGTAGACTCAGGAGCGTTCCCCTGGATCTCCCTCACCGTGGCCATCACCTTCGGCCTCTACGGCCTGGTGCGCAAGATCGTCGCGGTGCCGGCCATCGAAGGTCTGACGATCGAGACCGCGATCCTGCTCCCCCTCGCGTGCGGCTATCTCCTCCACCGCGCCACCAGCGGCACGGCCACGTTCGGGCACGTCTCCGGGTCGCTCGACCTGCTCCTCATCGCCTCCGGACCCGTCACCGCCGTGCCGCTGATCTGGTTCGCCGCGGCCGTGCAACGCCTCCGCCTGGCCACACTGGGACTCCTGCAATACATCTCCCCCACGATCCAGTTCGCGGTGGCGGTGGCCATGTACCACGAGCCTTTCGGCCGCGCGCGATTCATCGCCTTCCTCCTGATCTGGTGCGCGATCGCGACCTACAGCCTCGCGAACCTGTCGCGGCGTCACGCGTAGCGGTCGACTCAGCCGGCCTCTGCTGCTGCGCGCGATGGTTCTGCAAGATCGAGCGACCCGCCTGGTGCCAGGAATCCGCCGGCGCATCGCCCCTTTGGCCGTGGAGACCGCGCCAAAATGGACGCCTCGCCCGGCGTTGCTGCGCAGATTTCGTAGTAACCCGACTCGAGGTTCTCGATGACAACCGAGTTGCCGTTGCGATGTGCGATTCCCGCTCTCTCGAGCCCTATGAGCGGTAGAAACACAGTGGCTGATGGTGTTGGGGCCGCGATCCTTGCGGATCGCGGCCCCAACGACGACAGCGGGATCAATCTTCAGAACGTCAACCGATACGACAGCGACACGTCGCGGCCGGGCAGCGGTGCGATTTCCTTGAGAGGCGAGACGTGACTGCGCGCCAGTTTGTCGGTCAGGTTCGTGCCCCGCAGCAACACGTCGTGAGCCGTATTTGCCAGAAAAAACCGGTAGCCCACGTTCGCATTGATCATCGTGTAGCTGCCGGTCGACTCCTCGAACGCGGCCACGCGGTTCTGCGCGGCGACGTAACGGACTTCGGCCATGCCGGAGAACCGGTTGCCCTGATACAGGAGCGCCGCGGAATGCCGCTGCGGTGGAATGCGCGGGAGGTTGCCGCCGTCGTCGAGCGTGGCGCGGATGTAGTCGGTGCCCAGCTCCAGCTCGACGTGGTGCGGCTCCGCGTGCCAGAGCTCGAAATGCGCGGCGGCCTCGAAGCCGCGGAAATGCGCGTCGGCCTGCACATAACGGAACACGGGCAGTCCATCCTGTTCCTCGTCGCTCGGATCGCCGAACACGAAGCCGTCGAAGCGGTTGCTGAAGACGTTCACTTCGCCATGGAACTTTCCTTCGGTCTTGCGCAGCGACACGTCGAGGCCCACGCTCGTTTCTTCGTCGAGCGCGGGATTGCCGATCTCGAATGACGACGTGGCGAGATGCGGTCCATTCGAGTACAACTCTTCCGCGGTCGGTGCGCGCACGCCGCGCGCGAGCGAGACGGCCACCGCGTACTGCGCCGCCGGCCGGTAGATCGCGCCGGCCGAGCCGGAGATGCCGCCGAAGGAGCGATCGGGCACGTCGCCTTCCGCGGAGACGTCCTGGTGCTCGTAACGCGTCCCGAACTGCAAGGTCCACCGGCCGTGCGTCGCTTCTTCGAACAGGAAAGCCGCCCGAGCCCTGGTCTTGCTCGGCGGCACGAACGCCTCCGCGCCGATCGCCGCGAAGTCACGGCTCATGAGCTGCACGCCCATCGAGCCGGTGAGTGGCCCGAACGCACGATGCGTCGCCTCGATGCGTCCTTCCCACGAGTCGTTGAAGAACCGCGTGCCGACTTCATCGCCTTCCAGCTCGACGTGCTCGTAATCGGCGCGGCCGGCGCGTAGACGGAGATTGCGGAAGAATCCACCCGTGGGATTCAGCTCACCGCGCACGTCGAAACGGCGCTGCCGGAGGTCGATCTGCACGGACTCTTCCTCCTCCTCCCCGCCGCCTTCTTCATGGTGTCCGCCCGGGATGCCGTAGCGCGAATCGAGCGCGTTGAAGGACGCACCGAAGAATCCGCGCGTCCCTACGTACGAGGCACCGACCGTTCCGGCGGTCGAGCGCGTGGCCGTGTTCTCCAGGCGCCCGGTGTCTTCGTCGGAATGCGCGTCAGCCGGACCGGGAATCGCGTAGTCCTCGCTCGTGCGGCGGAGCAGGTCGATGTGCCACGCGAGCTTGCCCTGCCCGCCTTCCGCGGAAACGGTGCCGCTTCGTTCATCGGCCACGCTGCCGAGCCGCAGTTCCGCCTTCCCGGTGAGCTCCGCCGGGACGCTCGGAGGGACGCGTTTGTCGAGCACGTTCACGACACCGCCGATGGCGTTGCTGCCGTAGAGAAGCGTGGCCGGCCCGCGCACGATCTCGATGCGCTCGGCACTGGCGGGATCGACGCTCACTGCGTGATCGGGGCTGACATTCGAGGCGTCGCCCGTGCCGATGCCTTCCTCGAGAATGCGGATGCGATCGCCGCCGAGTCCACGGATGACGGGACGGCTCGACCCGGGTCCGAAGTACGTGGAGGAGACGCCCGGTTCCTGCGCGAGCGTTTCGCCGAGGGTCGGCTGCAGCCGCGCGGTCAGCTCTTCGGCCGTGAGCACGTTCACGGGCTGCACGACTTCCGACGATCCGCGTCCGCCCGGTGTGGCGGTGACGACGATCTCCTCGCGATGGACGGCCTGATCGACCACGACGGCGAGCTGCGCGTCCTGTCCCGCGGCCACCTCGACTTCGGCGACCGATGCGCCGAGGCGCGGCGCTTCGACGGCGACGTGATACGTGCCCGCGATGAGATTGTCGAAGCGGAACGTGCCATCGGCACTCGTGGTGAGGGATTGATTGGTTTCGACGAGCGTCACGCTTGCGCGTGCCACCGGGGTGCCCGCTGCCGACGTCACGCGGCCACTGATCCCGCCGCTCGTTTGCGCGTCAAGGTGTCCGGCGAAGAGCAGGATGATCACTGCGAGAAATGCCGTGAATGCGTGTTTCATGAGATGCCTCTCCAAAGGCAACGTGCAACGGCCCGGAGCCCGGGCGTCGCGTCTCGCGGTCCAGATGCAGAGTGCTACGCGCGGAGAGCGGGAGGACCGCGTGGAGAGTGTCGCGTGCGGGGAGGTGCGGCCAGGCCGTCCTCTGTTTGCTCGACGGACGTTTCCGCGTGGGTGATGACCACGTCGGAAACGGAGTCGAGCGCCGGCTCGGTCGATTGGAGTGCGCGGCAGACGGCACAATCCATCGCCCTGGGGGCGGCGCCGGCGCCAGCGTCAGGTTGGGAGAGGCTTGCCTGCGCCGGAGGAACGGTGACCAGCTTGTGCTGGTGAGCAGCCGCCAGCGTCGCGATGATCAGCAGCGCGGACGCAACGGCTCGGGTGACACGGCGGTGAATGAAAGACATTTCGTGGCGGGCGCGGCAGTCGCCGCACCCGCGTTCAGATACTTTACAGGAACCTCATTTGGGCTGCGCCTTGACCGCTCGACTTCCGTTCCGGAGATTCATCTGCTTTCCTCCAGTGTGATTGCGATTCAGAACGGGCGCCGGCGATTCATTCCGGCTCTTTGATGTCCTGATAGTCCCCGCTGGTGCGGAGCGTGACGGTCAGAGTTTCCTTGCCGCGGTTGCGCCAGTACCAGCCGTGCCACCCCTCGAACGCGGCCACGAGCACGCCTTCGTCTTTGGCCACGGCGCTGCCCTTCCGGTAGCCGTGGTAGTCGCGCGGTGGATTCTTGGAATCTGCATGCTCGTCGAAGTTCACGACGCCGTTGTCCGTCGACCATGAGAAGTTGACGCGCGCGCCCTCGCGCATCGCGAGCTTGATCTCCCGCCCCTGATTCGGTTGCAGCGTGATGGTGGCGACGTCGCTCCGCGAGGCAGGTGCCGGGGACGCGGAAGCGGTTGCCGGCGTCATGGGCGCGGGCGCGGCCGGAACCGGCGCAGAAACGGCAGGCACCTGGCGCGGTGCGCTCTCCGCCAACGCGATTTCGCGCGCGAGCGAGACTTTGATCCGGCCCATTTCCGTGAGGCCGAGCGCGCTGCCGATCCCTGTCGGATCGACCCCATACTCGGCGGGCAGCACCACGGCTACGAGCAGGAAGGCCGCGATGATTGCGGCGATGATCGTGGAGCGAATCAGTTGTCGTGTCGAAGGGAGCTCGGTGGGAACGGAGTTGCTGATGTCAGGCATGTCGGTTTCCTTATGCGATGTCGTTGACGAAGTAGCCGGCGAGCTGGTAGCCCATGAGCACGAAGCCCGCGGTCATGAGGGCCACGTTCGCGGTGTAGGCGTGGCGCCCGAAACTGCTCGTGCGACGCCAGTAGCTCATGGCGATGAGCACGGCGCCGAGGCCGAGCAACTGTCCGGCCTCGACGCCGACGTTGAAGGCGATGAGGTTCGGGATCAGACCTTCGCGCGAGAGCTCGAAGTCGAGGAGCTTGGTGGCCAGTCCGAAGCCGTGGAAGAAACCGAAGATCAGCGTCGCGGCCTTCGTGCTCGGCTGGAAGCCGAACCATCGGCGGAACGCTCCGAGGTTGTCGAGCGCCTTGTAGACGACGGACAGACCGATGATCGCGTCGATCAGATACGCGCTCACGCTGATGCCCGTCAGCACGCCGAGCAGCAGCGTCGTGGAGTGACCGAGCGCGAACAGCGTCACGTAGATGCCGATGTCTTTCATCCGATAGAGGAAGAAGATGACGCCGACGAGGAAGAGCAGATGGTCGTAGCCGGTGACCATGTGCTTCGCGCCGAGGTAGATGAAGGGGAGAATGCGCGTCCCGCTGGTTTCCTGAATGTAGCCTTTGTCGCCGGCCGTGACGCCGTGCGCGAACGCGTCGGTCGGGACAGCCGTGAGCAGGAGAAGGACGAGGCAGAGCAACAGCCATTTCAATCTCATCGTTGAAAGCTCCAATTGTTGAACCGGGTCATCGTCAATCCTCCACCGCGATCAGCTCGGTCTCATCTTCCGCGCGGGTCGCCAGCGGCACGTCGCGGTGGAACATGCGATAGAGCGCCGGCAGGACGAGCAACGTGAGAATGGTCGACGAAATGATGCCGCCGATGACGACGGTGGCGAGGGGCCGCTGCACTTCGGCGCCCGTGCCGGTGGCCAGCGCCATCGGCACAAACCCGAGCGACGCAACGAGGGCCGTCATGAGCACGGGCCGCAGGCGGCTGATGGCGCCTTCGCGGATGGCCTCATCCAGCGGCCGGCCCTGTTGGCGAAGGCCCTGAATGAACGAGATCATGACCAGCCCGTTGAGCACGGCCACACCGGAGAGCGCAATGAATCCGACGGCCGCGGAGATCGACAGCGGAATGCCCCGCACCCACAACGCGAGAATGCCGCCCGTGAGCGCGAGCGGCACCCCGGTGAAGACCAGCAATGAGTCTTTGAGATTGCCGAAGCTGGCGAAGAGGAGCGCGAGGATGAGCAGAAGCGCGACGGGCACGACGATCTGCAGCCGGCGCGTCGCGGAGATCAACTGCTCGAACTGGCCGCCCCACTCGGTCCAATAGCCGGCCGGAATGGCCACTCCGGTGCGGATCGACTCTTCCGCTTCCGAAACGAACGAGCCGATGTCGCGCCCGCGCACGTTGGCAGCCACGATGATGTGGCGCTTGCCGTTCTCGCGGCTGACCTGGTTGGGTCCGGGGGCGACCTCGAACTTCGCCACCGAACCGAGCGGGATGTAGTTCAAGGAATCGTTCGGCGCGCCCTTGCGCGGCAACGGAATCGGGATCTGCTTCAACTTCTCGATGTCGGTGCGGACGTCTTCCGGAAGACGAACGACGAGGTCGAAGCGGCGGTCGCCTTCGAAGATCTGACCCGCTTCCTCGCCGCCGATCGCGACCTGCACGACCTCCTGCAGATCGGTAATGTTCAAGCCATACCGGGCCATGGCCGTGCGATCCATCTGGATGCTCAGGACCGGCAGTCCGGTGACCTGCTCGAGCTTCACGTCCGACGCGCCGGGGATGTTCTGCAGGATCTTCTCGATGGCCTTGCCGGTCGATTCCAGCACTTCCATGTCGTCTCCGAAGACTTTCACGGCGACGTCGCTGCGGACGCCGGCGATCAGCTCGTTGAAGCGCATCTGGATCGGCTGGATGAACTCGTAGTTGTTTCCGGGGAGCTTGCGCAGCTCCTTCTCGATGCCGGCCACCACCTCCGCCTTCGACCGTTTCGTGGGCCATTCGGATCGCGGCTTCATCATCACGTAGACATCGGCGACGCTGGGCGGCATGGGATCGGTCGCGATCTCGGCGGTGCCGATCTTCGCGAAGACCTCTTTGACTTCGGGAAACTCCACGAGGCGCTTCTCCAGCGTGTGCTGCAGCTCGATCGCCTGCGTCAGGCTGGTGCCGGGGATGCGCAGCGCGTGGACGAGGAGATCGCCCTCGTCGAGGCTGGGCAGGAACTCCGATCCCATGGTTGCGGCGAGGAGCAGACTCCCGGCGAGCAGCGCGACGCCGATGGCCACGACGCGCTTGCGTCGCGTGAGCACCCATTCCAGTGCCGGCTCGTAACGCAGACGCACCCAACGCACGATGGGGTTCTCTTTCTCGGAGATCTTGCCGCGGAGCAGCATGGCCACCATGGCCGGGACGAAGGTGACCGAGAGGATCATTGCGCCGAGCAGTGCCGCGATCACGGTGAAGGCCATCGGGCGGAACATCTTCCCTTCCACGCCCACGAGCGTCAGGATCGGGAGGTAGACGATCATGATGATCAGCTCCCCGAACATCGTCGCCTTACGCACTTCCTTGGACGCGGAGAAGACCGTTTCGAACCGCTCGGCGCGCGTCAGCAGCCGCCCGAGCTGGTGCTGGCGTTCGGCGAGCCGGCGGACGCAGTTCTCGACGATGATGACCGCGCCGTCCACGATCAGGCCGAAGTCGAGGGCACCGAGACTGAGCAAATTGCCGCTCACTTTGTTCGACACCATGCCGGTGATCGTGAAGAGCATGGACAACGGAATGACGAGCGCGGTGATGATGGCCGCACGGATGTTGCCGAGGAAGATCAGGAGGATGACGATCACCAGGATCGCGCCTTCGAGCAGGTTCTTCTTCACGGTGTTGATCGCGGCATCGACCAGCACCGTCCGGTCGTAGACGGTCTTCGCCTCTACCCCGGCCGGGAGGGTCCGGTTCACTTCCTCCATCTTTGCCGCGACACGCTGGGACACGGTCCGGCTGTTCTCGCCCATCAGCATGAACACCGTGCCGAGGACGACCTCCTGCCCGTTCTTCGTGGCCGCGCCGGTGCGCAGTTCTTTGCCGAGACTGACCGTAGCCACGTCGCGGATGTAAACCGGTGCGCCAGCCGTCGAGCCGACGATGACCTGCTCGATCTCTTCGAGGGTCTTCACCTGACCGGGCGCGCGAATCAGATATTGCTCGCCGCCATGCTCGATGTAGCCGGCCCCGGCATTGGCGTTGTTGTTTGCGAGTGAGGCGATGATGTCGCGGAACGTGAGTCCGTACGCCATCAGCTTGTCGGGGTTGGGCGTGACGTGGAACTGTTTGACGTAACCGCCGATGGAGTTCACGTCGGCCACGCCGGGGATGTTCCGAAGCTGCGGCCGGACGATCCAGTCCTGCACCGTGCGCAGATCGGTCGTGGTGTACGGAGTCCCGTCCGGCTGCACGGCGTTCGGCTTCGCCTCCACCGTCCAGAGGAAGATCTCTCCAAGGCCGGTGGCGATCGGTCCCATGGCCGGCGCGATCCCGGCGGGGAGCTGGTCCCGCACTTCCTGGATGCGCTCGTTGATCAGGTTCCGGGCAAAATAGATGTCCGTGCCGTCGTGGAAGATGACCGTGACCTGCGACAGACCGTAGCGCGAGATCGAGCGTGTGTACTCGAGCGCCGGCAGTCCTGCCATCGCGGTCTCGATCGGAAACGTGATGCGCTGCTCGACTTCATAGGGCGTGAATCCGCTGGCCTCCGTATTGATCTGCACCTGGACGTTCGTGATGTCCGGCACAGCGTCGATCGGCAGCTTCTGATAGTTATAGATCCCGAGTGCGGCGACCCCGAGCGTCAGCGCGAGGATCACCCAGCGCTGGCGAATCGAGAATCGGAGAATGCGTTCGAGCATGTCGTGTCCTTTTTATCTGCGCGGCGAACGACGCCACTTGCGGGAAGCCTGAAGAAGCGGTGGGCCACCACCGCCGCCGGCCGTGCCGGCCTAGTGGTCGTGGCTCGCGCCTGACTTCATCACGTCGGCTTTCACCACGAAGCTGTTCTTCGCGGCGTACTCCATCCCCGGCGTCAGGCCGGCCAGCACTTCCACCCATTCGCCCTCGCGCCGGCCCAGTTCGAGCGGTCGCGCTTCGAACAGGTTTCCGACCTTGATGAAGACCACGTCCCAGTCGCGGAAGGTCTGCAAGGCTTCGGCTTTGACGGCCATCGGAACCATCGTTTCAGCCTCCGTCAGATTCACTTTCACGTACACGCCCGGCCGCCACACTCCGTTTGCATTCGGGATCACGACGCGAGCCCTGGCGGAGCGCGTTTCCTCGCCGACGAGAGCCTCGACGTAGGTCACCGTTCCGGCGACCTGAAGATCCTGATCGTCCCAGCGAACGATCACGCTCTGCCCGGTTCGGACGGCGCTGAGCTGGCTCGGCGGGACGGTGATATCGGTCCAGACGCTCGACAGATCGGCGACGGTGAAGATGGTTTCGGTGGCCTCGACCGCCTCTCCGACCGTGACGTTTTTCCCGATCACCACGCCGCTCAGGGGAGCGCGCAGCGCATACCGGGCGAGATTCCCCTCTCCTCCCGCCAGCCCGCGGATTTCATCGGAGGACACCCCGAGCGCGGCCAGCCGTTGCGCGGTGGCGCGGTAGGTGAGCTGCGCCTCTTCCAATGCATGCTTCTTGATCAGGTAGTCCTCTTCGGGCGAGATCTTCTTTTTCCACAACGCCTCTTCGCGCTGCGCCGAGATCCGCGCCAGTTCGAGGCGGTGGACGGACTCGATGTAGGCTTGCTTGGCGGTGGCCAGGTCGCCGCTGCTGAGGACCGCGATGACTTCTCCGCGCGTGACCCGGTCGCCGAGGTTCTTGCGCACCTCCGTCACCACGCCGGCCAGGCGGGGCACGACGTGCGCGGTCTGGTCGGCGTTGAGTGCGATCTGCGCGGGCAGTTCGATGATCTTCTTCATGCGCGCCGAGCCGACCCGCTCGATGACCACCCCTGCGCTCTTCAGTTCCTCCGGCTGGATCTCGGTTCTCCCTTCGTAGGAGGAGAACGTCCATTCGTACGGTCGTCCCTCGCGCGTCGCTTTCACGACGACGTCGAACGAGTGCGGCTCGACGACCTCTTTGTCGCCCAGCAGGTAGTCACCGCGCGGCGAGAAGTTGATCGTGTCCCTCCGCTCCAACCGCTCGAGCGTGATGGTCGCGTTGTAGTCAGCGGGCGCTACGGGCTTGCCGTCATCGAAGGCATAGAGGCGATACTCGGGAGGCACGCCCTCCTCGAAGATCTTCACCTCCAGCGCGAAGTCTTCTTTAGTCAGGAGCTTTCCACCGTGCGGCCCCTTGCCCGCGTCTTGTTTTGCTTCCGTTTCGGCGCGTTTGCACGTTGCGGTGCCGAGAAGAGCGGTCACCACCGCGAGTGAGGCCAGGATCTGGTTACGAAGCTTCATTACCGTTGCTCTCCATTCGTGATGATGTTCGCCGGCGCCGCCATCAGTCGCTGAAGGTCCGCGTACGTGCGCTGCGATTCGGCCTGCGCGCGCACGAGCTGGCCGCGCACGGCGGCCAGCGTGCGCCGCGCATCGAGCACTTCCATGTAGCCGAACTTCCCGAGCGAGTACCCTTCGGTGACGGCCGCATAGACGCTCTCCGCCCGCGGGACGACTTGTTCGCGCAGGTTGCGCACCTCGCCCTCGGCACGCGTGAACGAGGCGTGTGTTTCTTCGACGAGCTGTCGAAGCCGCACGATCGCGGCACGACGCTCTTCCTGAGCCTTCGCGATCCGCTCGCGTGCTTCGATCTGCGCGCCACGGTTCTTGTCGAACAGCGGCAGCGGTACGGAGGCCGTGATGACGGCGGCGCTGCTGCCCAGCTCGAAGTGCCGATAGCCTCCGCCCAGCGTGACATCAGGAATGGCACGGGCGCGCTCCACGCGGAGCATGGCTTCGCGTTCGGAGATCTCGGCGGTCCATCGGGCGATTTCAGGGTTTCGGTCGAGTTGCGCGGTTACGGCTTCGAGCGAAGGCACGGACGGAATCGCAGCGAGGTCGCCCACGACCCGCTCGAAATGCGGTCTCGTGCTTCCCCAGGTGGCAGCGAGACGCGATCGTGCGCCGGCCAGGTCCGCCGCGGCGCGATCCCGCTCGATGTTTTCCGTGGCCAGCGCCACTTCGGCGCGCGTCTCTTCGATCGGCGAGACTTTGCCGGCCTCCACGCGCGCGGCGACCGTGCTCCTGACTTCTTCGGCCAGCCGGACCGTGTCGGTGGCCAGCTCCAGGCGGCGCTGCGCGGAGAGAACGTCGACGAAGGCGCCGGTCACCCGCGCCGCAACGTCGAGCCGCCGCGACTCGAGATCCCAGCGTGCGAGGTCTCGGGCCGCACTGGCTACCGCGGTCCGTGCGGCCCGATCGCCGCCCAGCTCGAGGCGCTGTCCGACCTGCAGAGTCGATTGCACTCCACCGGTTTGCGCAACGTCGCCGCCGAGGTTCTCGGTCGTTCCGGACAGCTCCGGGTTCGGCCGCGTGCCCGCTTGCAACAGACGCCCATCACGCGCCCGGATCTCGCTCTGCATGGCCGCGATCTCAGGACTGCGACTGGAAGCGAATGAGAGAGCCTGATCGAGCGTCAGCTCGCCGGCAGGTTCCGGGGCAATCTCTTGAGCGACCGCTCCGGCAGCGGCCAGCACACACATGAAAAGCAGGGATAGAAAACGCAAAGTCCACTCCTGTCGCAGAAACGCGGAATGAGAACGCGCTGCGGGAGTGGATTCAGATCAGGTAGGTCGAGAGGAGGGGCTGGAGGCCGACGTCGTCGTCGAGGCGCAGCGCGCCATGAGCGAGAACGTTGCGCTCGGGCATCGCGGCACGCGACCACGAGGCCGGCGCCTGCACGGGCAGCGCATCCACCGGGAGCGCCGCGCGGGTGAGGATCGGAACCGCCGGTGTGGCCGAGGACACGATGGGGTGCTCGTGCTCGCCATGATCACCGCGCGGGGTGGTCGCTGCCGCGTGATCGCCATCGTGCTCATGAAGATCGTGCAGCACGACATGCATCGCCACCGGCGCCCCGAGGAGAGCCAGGATGACGAAAGCGAAAAAGCGAACGGCCAAGCGAGACATGCGATCTGAGCTGCGCGGAGTATAGCCGATACGACCGGCAGCGCTGGTTGGCATAGCCTTGGGCACGTTCTGCGCGGTAGCTCCGAGGCACATATGTGGAGTCTCGGCCTACGGGCGATGTGGAGCGGTGGGCTTCAGCCCTCCGGGCTCTCGCGAGGCACTTCCCCTCTGCCGTCTCGGCTTGGACGCTGCACGCGGCTCATTCGCG